>Ga0255334_1000015_pt1 | contig 282798 bp, 286 predicted proteins | sample EtOH5_35cm_T3_12_FD_202080 | JGI IMG/M metagenome (GOLD analysis project Ga0255334, IMG submission 202080) | Sandy soil microbial communities from University of British Columbia, Vancouver, Canada - EtOH5_35cm_T3_129 | ecosystem: Engineered > Artificial ecosystem > Sand microcosm >... | reverse complement strand
CGCATCAACGATTTGATTCAATGGGATGTAGGCCATTTCCTTTACCTCCGAACATTTGTTCTATATCCTAATAATATCAGAACAAATGTTCCTAAGCAACAACTACGTGGAACTCAGCCTTATTTTTATAAGGTAGAATCTGAAAAAAATGAGAGTTCCCTTGCTCCCTCGCGTATACGGCAGACGAGCAGGGAAGCTGCAGGGAGACTGCTTTCCCGAGCAAGCATGCTTCCCTTCGGCCGAGAAGCCGGCACTGTCACTAGTCCGTGAACGGGCGCTCGACCGTAAAACCGTATCGTCTGGCCATCATTTTCTCACAGAGCGGGATAAAGCGCTTGATTAACGGGCCAATCGAAAGTGCCGTCACCAGCGTCCCGACAGATACCGGCCCCCCGAGCAGAAAACCCAGCAGCGTGACGGTGCATTCGATCCCGATCCTGGCCCTGCTGATGTCCCATCCAAAGCGATCATGCAGCGCCAGCATGAAGCTGTCCCTCGGCCCCGCTCCCATCCGGGGTGAGATGTACATCCCCGTGCCGAACGTATAAATCAGGAGGCCTGCCGTGAACAAGACGATTCGCTCGAGGACCGTATGACCGACAGGAATCCATCTCAGCCACATGAACAGATCGATGAACAAGCCGAAGAAAAACATGTTCAAGAACAATCCCACACTCGGCTTGATCTGGCCAATGACAAACGATGCCAGAATGATGAACACCCCGACGATTTGCGACCACATCCCGATCGTCAAGCCCAACGTCTTCTGCAGCCCGATGTGCAAGGTGTCCCACGGCGCAACGCCGAGGTCGGCCTCAATCATCATCCCGATTCCGTACCCCATCACAGCCAGCCCCAGCATAAATGCCACGCAGCGCACCGCCAACGGGTGAAATAGCAGCTTTCTGCCCATGCCTTTCCCCCTCTTTTCTCTCATCCATCTTCTCTTTGCAAATGATCGCCAGCAAGGTCATGAAAGTCGTGCGATTCGCCAAAATCACCCTTCATAACGTTCTTCAGGAAATCTGATCAGAAGCAGGAGAAGGTTTGTACATATATGGATACATCACCATGCCAAGATTGTAAAGGTTTATGTTGTGGTCCTGTCCCCCTTACCGAAAACCAACCGCATTTCTTCGGAACGTGCATTTTCTACGATCTCCAAAAAGATCGCTGCGGCATTCACGATGCGCGCGCGGGTGCTTATATTTGTAAAATTCTTGCCTCTATGGTTGCGAGCAAACGATCCATCTCATGAATTCTTGTGCGCATTTCTTTTTGTTTGATTTTGAACTCTGCTCCCTTCCGTTCAAGAGTCCCCCGCAATTCACTCGCTTGGTCGCTGAAGGTGGTCTCCGTCGTAATCTGTACTATCTGCAAGAATAACAAAGATTGCTCACGAGTCGCAAGTTTCGTTCTTCGGATGAACAGCATCTTTGTCCCCTTTACAAATGAGCCTAACAATTGAAAAATTTGGATTCTCGTAAAAAGAAAGCACGTTGAAGTATGCAAACTTCGTCCCCAACTATGGCGAAGTACAAAAACAAAAAACCCTGATCTCTCAAGGGTTTTCACGCTCTACTACTATGGAGCGGGTGATGGGAATCGAACCCACGCCGCTAGCTTGGGAAGCTAGAGTTCTACCATTGAACTACACCCGCAAATGTTTCCGCTGAGTGAATCGCACGCATCCGGTCCCACTGGGCTTGACCACTAGTCAAGCGTTCCATCTGCTACCAATTATATAACGTTTCCATAAACTTGTCCAGTTATCCTGCTCAAAAATACACAAAATTTTTGAAAAAATTTTAATCAGAACAAAAATTCCTCGTATGGCCGGATGAATCGCCTAATCTCCTGGTGATACGCGCTCGCCAGACTCTGTATCTCCGTTTCGCTCAGTCCTTCCAATGCCTCGACCATTGCCGGCGGAAAGGCAATGGTCTCGCACTCATCCAGATAGCGGACGGCATCCTTCCAGGCTTGTTCCTGGGACAAAATCAACAAGCCCTATCTATATACCGACTTACCCCAAAGCGCCAAGAAAAGGTGCAGCATATGGCATGGAAGAAACCTCCATCTAGCGGAAGGCTAATTAGCCCTCCCTCCACCAGCCGATCAGCCTGAGTTTCAACCGTTTTGCCGCGTTCCAGGCTGTCGCAGTGGGCGGCCGCGCCTATTTCGCTTCCTGCGTGATCATCCCGTTGGCAATCAGGCTGTCCATCGTGTCGCGCACCATCTGGCGAAGATCGGTATGCTTGTATGCGTACACGTTCGGGTACTTCGTCTGGTAAAACGCCGGCGTCCCCAGTCTGCTGTAGATCGAGGCCGCATCGGTACTAAAAAATTTCATGATCCAGATGAGAAACTTTGGTGCGGCTTTCGTTCTGATCTGGAAGCCATGAGGAGTGTAATCCTCGCGGAGAATGCGGTCAAGATCGGTGGTTTTCCCTTTGGCGCTGAAGCACAGATGCCGATGGCCGTCCGTGCCCCGGTCCTTCATGATCGCAATATGCATCCGGGCGCAATCGCACACATCGACATCATGCGAAGTCATTTCCAGCGTAAACCGCGTTTTGCCTTCCGCCATGTTTTTGACCGTTTCGCTGCTGTAACGGCCCCACGGGATCAGGGACGGTCCCAGAATCATGCTTGGATTGATCGTCGACAGCGCCACCCGATTGGGATTCAGCTTCGGATCGCCAGCCAGCTGCCAGGCCAGCTTCTCGGCAAGCGTCTTGCTGCGGAAGTAATCGTTTGAATTGGGGTCCGTCCAGTCATCCTCGCTGAAATTCACCTTGGACGCCGGATGTCCGTAGGCAATCGCCGCCTCGGAGCTGGTGACGACGATTTTTTGCACCGAATCCGATTGAAGCGCCGCCTTCATCAAATGACGAATTGTCAAGTCAAGTGCGACAGAGCCTCCATGAATGATTCGTGGGCCGTCTTCCAGTGCAGACATTTTCTTGGCCGGTTGTTAATGAGATACAAGGCTTGAACAAGTTCTCCCTCAGAAACCTCGGCAAAATCTTTACCTTTGGGGAAGAATTCTCGGAGAAGACCATTTGCGTTTTCGGTGGTACCGGATCAAAACGACGCGGACGTCAACGGATGCCGTCCGATCTACTCCTTCGCTAATTTCTGCAAGATTTCCTCTGCCCATTGCTGGAACACAGCCAGGGCTTCTTCCGCTTGCGTATAATGCCGTTCTTCTTCACAGACGTACTCCGGAAAATCGGTGATTCGGTTTCTCCGTATTCGTATCCCTTCCGTCTTGCATAAAATTTCCAGGAAGTAAGGAACCGGCTCATCGACCCCATCGCTGTTTTCCAAAAATTCATAGGTCCGTACCCACTCCAGGATGCGGATCTCGGATGGCCTTAACCGCACGACTTGTTCCAATGACATGATCGTTTCATTTCCGTAGTAATGCATGTCTTCCAACCTTCCCGTACTTGATCTAGCTGTACTCCGCTTCGCTTGTCCTTTGTCCAGGCAACAGGCGGAGTGTTCCTCCCCTCCGCCTGCGGTTTGGGAACGCCTTTCTTCAGGGACACATTAGCGGACATGAATGTCCCTCCTCCATGTTCTATGTAGGATGACTACCGGTTCCACGTCTCCTCTGCGAATTCCTGTCGGCGGCTGCAGTTTGACCGCACCCGCTATCGAGCAAGGCTTCATCCGGGTCTTTTTCCGTATCGTACATGCCAGAACAGCTTGCCAGGGAACACCGCCTGCCACTGCTGCCCCGCAAAAAAGCAATCCCTCCGACTCGACAGAGGGATCACCTGTCCGAACATCAAGACTGCCGTTTGGTGAGAATACAAGGAACGCCGAATCCGATCGTACCGGGCTGGGACATTTTTTCGAGATATGCCAACCCCCGGGCACATTGTTGCTTGCACACCTGACAAGTGGTAGACGGCACGATTTTCAGGTTCAATTGATTGGGATGCTGCCGCGAATTTTTCTTCTTGATTTTTTTTGCCTTGGCCATCTGTTCTCCCCCTTAGCCCTAGATCACTCCAGTCTATGTAGGAGAACAACCCTGTTCCTTAGGCAAGCGCACAAAACGGAGCCGCTTGCCGTAAAAATAGGCACGGCTCAGGCTGGCAGGAGGCGGCATGATCACCTTACCGGTGCGTATGCGCCGCAGTGGCTTGAGGTTCCGCCATAGTCCGGCCAAGAGAACATGAAGTCGCGAATGATGCCGGGCACATTGGATCCCTCTCGCCGGCTGTTGGCAAAAACAAGCTGGAGCAATACCTTCATCTTGACCGCTTTTCGGCCAGAAGCTTCCGCAGCTCCAGCTCCAATGTCCCGGCATCGATCATGCCAATGATTTTTTTGCGGACGACCCCCTGCGTATCGACCACATAGGTTGTCGGGAACGCCTGAATCAAGTAGCGGTTGGAGACGGTGCCGGCCACATCCATCGGGATGGGAAACGTCAGCTTGTACGTCTGGACAAATGCCGAAGCCGCTTCCGGACTGTCGTTGCTGGTCACGTTGATGCCGTAAACATCGATCTCGTCTTTGTATTTCTCATACAGCTTCTGCAAATCAGGGGCTTCCAAGCGGCACGGTCCGCACCAGGACGCCCAGAAGTTGAGAATGACGGGCTTGTTTCTCTTCCCCTCGACTTTGTACACTTGGTTGTCCAGGCCCGTCAAGGAAAAATGGGGAGCCAGATAGCCGACCTCCGGCTTTTGCACCGCTTCTGCTATGACTGCGGCCGAATCCTTTGGTTCCTGCCAAACGGCATAGCCGACACCGACAGTTACCAGCAGCGCCAACGCCAGCTTGTTCATATCGTCACCTCTGCTTCGCTCGATCAGAATCCCGTAAAGCCGCCATACAGCTGAATCAACACGCGCGTAATCGCCGTCAGCTTATCCGTGTACAAGAGCACTCCGAACAGGATCATGATGCCTCCGCCTATTTTCATCAACTGGTCGGAGTATTTGACAATCGCGCTCACCTTGCTGATGAAAAACGTCATGACGAAAAACGGAATGGCGAATCCCAACGTGTAGGCGAGCGTGTACGTCAAGGCCCGCGACGGATCGGTCACACCCAGCACAATAATCCCGGAAAGAATCGGGCCTACGCACGGCGTCCATCCGGCCGCATACGTCATCCCTACCAGTATGGACCCAGTATACCCCAACGGGCGGGATTTTAAATCGATCTTGAACGAGCGCATCATCCAATCCATCTTGAACACCTGGAGCATGACGAGACCGATCACCACGAGCAAAATGCCGCCGAGCTGGCGGATCAGTTCCTTTTGGTTCACGAACAGGCTGCCGATCCAGGAGGTGGACAGGCCAAGAGCGATAAAAATAATGGAAAACCCGATGATGAAAAACAAGGTATGCAAGAGCGCCTGTTTTTGGAACACCGTTCGGCCCCTTTTCACTTCATCGACGGTAATCCCTGTTATGTAGGATAAAAAGGACGGGTAAAGCGGCAGACAGCACGGCGAAATAAAAGAAAGGAAGCCGGCGCCAAAAGCTAATAAAACGGAAAGATTTCCAGTCATACATACCTCCGGGGTTGTATCATCCACTATCTACCTTATTGTAGCGAAACTTGCCTGATGTCAAAAGCGGAGGGGACACTTTGTCTCAAAACCGTGACATTTTTATTTACGTAATAATTGTTATGTTAACTTTTTTGGCAGGTGCGAGAAATGCATGCGAAGAAGGGCAAGCTCGGCGGCGGTGAGCAGCAACTGGTGCATAGACGGTGAGCAGCATGCCGGTACTAGGCGGTGAGCATACCGGTACCAATGAGAAAACCCTGACCACTTGATGCGAGCCGGGGCGTTCACGACTCTGTACAGGGGACGATAAAGAGACGCCTGTCCGCTAAACAGGCGCCTCCCGATCCTTCGTCCGCCGGGAATTACTCCGCAGCGTTGCCGATCAATTCGGCTTTCTCTTGTCCGTATTGGTAAATGTAAACCTGGGAGTATTTGTTGTCCCCTTTTTCATCGAAGGAAAGCTTTGTGAACAGGCCATTGAAATCACTGGTCGCGCGGATGGCCGCCTCTACTTGCTCGCGAGTCGAGACCCTCACCGCCCATGAATCTCCCTGTGAAGCCTTTCTCTCTCGCCTGCTTTGCGATGATCCCCAGCTCCGCATACATGCCGCCGAAAAAGACGAGCTCCGGATTTTTCGCGATCAGCTGGTTGACGATAGGGCTGCAGTCTTTCTCCCCGGCCGTGACGCCTTCGTAGCCAACCTCGGTTACGCCCACAGATCCTTGAAAGCTTTGCGCTCCATGCGGCGGCATTTATCAGCAACATCATTGACACAAAGCTTGATTGAGAAATCGTTATCGATACAATTCCAAACGCGGTGCAACACGGCTGAACTGCGATGGTACGGCCCTGCAGCATGAAAAAAGAGGCGGAATTTCTCCGCCTCTCGCCTCTTTCTCTCACTCTTGAACCCGACCCTGTCGGCTATTGCTTTTGGATGCTCACTTTGCCGCCATCGGTCAAAAGGGTTTGCCCTTTGACGACGATCGTGTCATCCGCAGCCAGACCGGACACGACTTCGATCGTATCGCTGGAGCCGGCGCCTGTCGTGATTTCTACTTGCTTAGCCACATCGCCTTCGAGCTTGAAGACGTACTGCGTGCCTTCCCGTTCGAAAATGGCCTTGCGGGAGATGACCAGGCTGTTCTTCTGCACCGACGATTCATTCGGGAAGATCACGTTGACCACCATGTCGGATTTCAATGCGTTGTCCGCGTTCGGAATCGTAATTTCAATCGGATACGCTTTGAGTGCCGAGTCCATGACCGGGCTGACAGCCGTCACATTCGCTTCGATCGTCTTCCCTGTGGACTGGACGTTGACTTTTACCTTCGTTCCGACTTTTACTTTCGTAATGTCAGCCTCAGACAAATTGGCTTTTACCAGTAGCGGGTTCGTATTGACGAGCACTACAACCGGCTGCTGTCCTGCCATTTGGCCGACTGCCCCGCTTACACTGGAAACGAAGCCGCTGATCGGGGCGGTAACGGTGGCATTGGCCAGCGCCTCACGCGCGTTTTGCAGACTGACCGCGGATTGGTTCACAGAAGCTTCGGATACCTGTGTCCCGGTTCTTTGCTGGGCTGCCCGCAGGCTTTGCTGAGCGTTCGCGTAGGACGTCTGGGCGTTTGTCAGCTGGGTGTTCGCCTGCTCCAGCTGCTGGGAGGAAATCGCTCCTTGGGCAAACAGCTGCTGCATGCGCTGCTGGTTCAGCTTGGCATCTGCGAGTGCTTGCTCGGCCTGCTTCAAGCCGTTTTTCGCCTGCACGAGACCTTGATCGGAGCTGCTGTTCGTCTGCTTCAGATTCGCTTGGGCGACGCGGGAAGCGGCCTCTGCCTGTTGCACGTTGTTGGCCAGATCTTGCTCGTCGATTTTAAACAGCAGCTGTCCTTTCTTGACGTATTGTCCCAGCTTGACCGGAAGCGACGTGATCTTCCCGCTCACTTTTGCGGAGACTTGCACTTCCTCGCTTGGCGCCAGTTTAGCGGTCAGTCCGGATTCCGAGCTGACGGTACCGGTCGCCACCTGTTCCACCTGTACCGGGGTTACGGACTCCGTCTTTTCCGTAGGCGTCTGCGCAGCTTGCGGGCTGGAACAACCTGCCACCAGACTGATGGCGAGCAATGCTAGAATGACGGGTTTACCTGCTTTAATCATATATGTCCCTCCTTATCCCACAAACGTACTACACTTCCAGAGCGGGAGCGTTTTTGGCTTTTTTCTTGACTTCTTTCTTCGCCTTGCGGAGCGCGCGTTTCTCACGGCGTTTTTTGCCCATGTCATCGAACCACGATGTCACGACTGGCACCAATACGAGCGTGATCAGCGTCGCAAAGCTCAAACCGAAGATAACGGTAATCGCCATAGGCGCCTGTGTCTCTGTACCCGATCCGCCCGCGAATGCCAGCGGTCCGATGGCCAGGATCGTGGTCAGCGTCGTCATCAGGATCGGACGCAGCCGGATGGGACCGGCATGCAGGATCGCATCGCGCAGCTCCCAGCCTTGGGCGCGCAGCTGGTTGATGTAGTCGATCAGCACGATCGCGTTGTTCACGACCAGACCGATCAGCAGGATGTAACCGATAAAGACGGATACGCTGATCGGCGTCCCCGTTGCGAGCAAGCCGAGCAGCACGCCTGTGACAGTCGGCGGAACGGAGAACATGATGATGAACGGGGTGTACAGCGATTCAAATTGTGCCGCCATGACCATGTAGAGCAGGACGACGGACAGGATAATCGCCAGCGCCAGACTGCCGAACGATTCCGCCATGTCCTGGGTTTGGCCGCCGAATTCCAGCTTGTAGCCATCCGGCAGGTACAGCTTATCGATTTTGGCCTGGATGTCTTTGCTGACGGAATTCAGGTCACGTCCGGCCAAATCGCTCGTAATTTTCACTTCATGCGTCATATTGGAGCGATTGATGGTCAGTGGAACTTCGACCTTGCTGATCGTCGCTACAGAAGAAATGGCCACTTGTGCGCCGCCTGGCGCCGAAATGCGCAGATTGTTCAAGTAGTTGATATCTTCCTGATAATTCTCAGGCAACTGCAGCTTGATGTCAATTTCATCATCACCGGTACGGTATTTCGTCACGGTCTGTCCCAGGAAGGAGGTGCGTACTGAAGACAGGATCTGGCCAGTCGTCAAGCCGTACAGGCTCGCTTTTTCCGTGTCTATCTTCACTTCGAATTCCTGGCGGGACTCCTCCATGCTCGTCGTGACGTTGCTCGTGCCCGGCACGCTTTCCACTTCGCCTTTGATGATGCCGCTGATGTCTTTCAGCACATCCAGTTCATCCCCGCGAACGGTCAGCTCGATCGGCGAGCCGGTCGTGATGCCTTGGACGGCACTGACCGTAATCTCCGGACCCGGGATGGATTTCAGTTTTTGCTGCAAATCGATGACGACATCGTCCGAAGAGCGTTGGCGCTCCAGGACATCCACGAGCATCAAGGTGATCGTCGCCTGGTTCGAAGACAGGGTGGTTGCGATTGGCGAACCGTTGCTGCCGATCGACGTCGCTACGATGTCTTTTTCAGGAACCTGGATCACGATGTCCTCTACCTGCTTGGCCACCTTCTCCGTTTCAGCCAGCACCGTGCCATTCGGCATTTTGATGGAAACGGAAATTTGCCCTCGGTCCATGCTCGGAATGAACTCGGCACCGATCATCGGCGTCAGAGCCAGAGATCCGACCATCATGACCACAGCGGCGATGATGACGGTTTTGCGGTGGCCCAGGGCCCAGTCGAGCAATTTATGATACCCTTTTTCGACTTTGTGGAACCCGATATTAAACCAAATGACAGGGTTGATCCCTTTGTAGTCTTTCCGGTTGCCATGGTCCGGCACCTTTTTCAAAATGCGCGAGCTGAGCATCGGAACGAGCAGAAGCGAGAACACGAGCGCTGCGATATGGGAGAATACGACTGTCAGCGCCAGCGGCCCGAACAGCTCCGACGTGATCCCTTCTGTCAGGGCAATCGGCAAGAATACGCAAATTTGCGCGAGGGCGGAAGCCATAACGGCTGTCCCTACTTCCTTGGACCCGACCAGTGCCGCTTCCATCATCCCTTTGCCTTTTTCCCGCTGACGGAAGATGTTCTCCAACATCACGACCGCGAAGTCAATCAACGACCCGAGTCCCAAAGTCAGACCGGACAGCGAGATCAGGTTGATCGTCTGGCCTGTCAAGTACATCAGCAGGAAGGTTGCCACGATGGACACCGGCAGCACGATGATCGCGATGATCATGGACTGGAAGCTGCCCAGGAAGAAGAACAGCAGGATAATCCCGACGAGACCACCCAGCAAGGCGTGCTCTGCCGTCGTATAGATGGAATCCTTGATGTATGTCGACGTATCCAAGGTCGTCGTGACCTGAATATTCGCAGGCAAGTCCGCCTTGATCTGCTCCATCTCTTTCTTCACTTCATCCGCTACTTCAATGGTGTTGCCGCCAGATGCCTTCGTAATGGCAATGCCCAGGCTCGGCTTGCCGTTTACGTAGCTAAGCTGCGTCACTTCTTCTGTCGTATCGTTCACTTGGGCAATGTCGCTCAAACGAAGGGAGCCGCCGCCCCCTACCGAAACGGGCGTCAGAGCGATCTGTTCGACATTGGCGAATTCACCTTGTACCCGGATGTTTAATTTGCCGTCCCCTTCACGAACCGAGCCGGCAGACCCGGACAGGTTGCTGCTGCTCAGAGCTTGCTGGATCTGATCGAGGGTCAGCCCGTATGCAGACAGCTTCGCCGGGTCGACGATGACATCGATGATCCGGTCCTGCCCCCCGCTGAGCGAAGCAGAGGCAACGCCGTCAATGCGCTCCAGGCGGGATTGGATCAAATCCTCGGCCATTTCCTTCAGTTTGTTGACATCCTGATCTCCCGTTACGGCAAATTGGAGAATCGGCTGGCTGTTTGGATCAATGCGCAAAACGCGCGGCGCATGGGCGGAGTCAGGCAATGCCCCCCGCACCTGATCCACTTTTTCCCGCATGTCGAGTGTGGCTTGATCGAGATTGGTTCCCCAGTTGAACAGGAGAATGACCTGGGAAGCGCCTTCCACGGATACCGAGGATATGCTGTCCAGGTCAGAAACCGTTCCGAGTGCATTTTCGATCGGCTTCGTCACCAGCTTTTCTACCTCGCTCGGTGAACCGCCGTCTACGGACGTCACGACGACCGCTACGGGAAAGTTCAGGTCCGGCATCAAATCAATTGCCAAGCGCGGCAAGGACACGAAGCCAAAAATAAGCATGGCCACCGTCAGCATGATCATCGTGACGGGCCGTTTAATCGACAGTTCTGACAGATTCAATTTACCTCACCTCTTTTAGATCAGCTAGTCAACTTCGTATTTGGCGTAAATCGTTCTTGCAGTGCAAGAAGAGATGAGATGATTTGAGGATCGTTCAGCTCTACCCTATCCTGTTCCAACACTTTCTCGGTTAGGGCGACCCACACGATTCTGCGATCGCTCTTCTCCCGGTACCTCCTCACCAGCTTCTCCTGCTCGAGTCTGTTAATCAGGCCGGAAGTTGTACTGTATGAAAGATCGACAGCCTTGCTTATGTCTCCCATCGTCTTTGGACCCTTTCCGATTTGCTCCAGGATCAGAACCTGCTGCCACGTGACATCCCCGGTATCCAGTTCCTTTTTGGAAATCGACGAAAACAAGGCGCTCGCTTCCCGCAAAAGCTTTGCCAGCTGAATCAGTTCTTTCATGAAAGCCTCCCTTTGCGTTCCTCACCTAACCGTAGACTCATTCCTTATCCATCGTGTACTTACCCATTTCATTCTACCTAGATAAGCAAAGAGTGAAGTCTACCAGCCGATCGATTTCCAGGTGGACAGCCTCTATCTGGAGATAGACGACAACGCATGCTAGAATGAAGCTAGGTGAAATTCAGACAGAGAAAGAAGGATGTCTCTTTGCTGCGAATAAGTTTGAAGGCGATTCAAAGGCGTCTGTTAATCATCTGGTTTTCTGTTCTCATCGTTCTTTCTTTACTTCCGAATTCCTTCATGCGGGAAACTCCCTTGCAGTTTTTCATTACTATGGTACTATTCTTTTTCTATATCGTCTTGTTTTGGGCGTCTAAAAAAAATTGGAAACCCTTCCAGTTCGAGCTAGTGACGATCCTGCTCGGGTCGGCTTCCCTGCTGAAAAGCGCCTTCGTCGGCGGCGAAGGGTTCGGCATGATGCTGCCGCTGGCTGTGTTCATCGGCTTTCACATCGAAAGAAAACGAGCGCTGGCCTACGCCACCTTTTTTGGCGTGTGTACGACATTGTTCATGTATGTGGAGGAAATATTGCCATTGACCCATATCATCCCGTTTATCCTGACGTATATCGGCTGCTACATCGGCGCGCGGGGGTATCGCATTCAAAGCGAAGCCTATCAGATAAACCAGCAGCATCTCGAGGAGCTGCAAAAGGCTCACGCGGAGCTGCAGGAAGCCCACGATCAGCTCCAGGAAGCGGCTCTGCACTCGATGCAGGTCGCTGTCCTGGAGGAGCGGACCCGGATCGCCCGGGACATACACGACGCACTCGGGCATAGCCTGACCTCCCTCATCGTCCAGCTGCAGGCCGTCAGGTACATGCTGCAGGACGGGCCGCCGCTGGCACAGGAGGCCGTGCGCAATATGCTCGGCGTGGCCAAGCAAAGCCTCGATGAAATTCGTTCTTCCGTCCACACGCTGGCGATGGATAAAACTTCCCTGGGACTCACGCCGCTGCGCGCGCTTTTGTCCCAGGCCGAAAAGTACACGGGTGTGAAAATGGAGCTGTTCTGCGACGACCTGGACATCTTGCCTTCCCAGGAAGTCACCATCACTTTTTACCGCATTTTGCAGGAAGCGATTACAAATTCTCTGCGCCACTCCGACGCGAAAAAGATCGAGGTCGTGATCGAGCTGCTCGGGGACAACATCTATTTCAGCATTCGCGATGACGGCAGCATCACGGACAGCGCCAGCATCAAACCCGGGTTCGGACTGAACGGCATTCGCGAGCGTTTGCAAAAGATAAACGGACGATTGCACTACTTTGTGCGGGAACCGCACGGCTTTCAGCTGAATGTGGAAATCCCGCTTGCGCAATACACCCAAGAAGGGAGCATACGGCGATGACGGAAACGAAGCAACCAGATAAAATTCGTGTGGTCTTGGTAGACGACCAAACAATGATTCGCCAAGGACTTGGTTATGTGATCCAAATGCAACCGGACATGGAAGTAATCGGAGAAGCGTCGGACGGTGACGAGGCTGTCCTCCTGATCAGCGAGCTTGTTCCCGACGTAGTCTTGATGGACGTGCAGATGCCCAATAAATCCGGCATCGACGCCACGCGCGAAATCATGCGCCTGCATTCCGCTTTGAAGGTGCTGATCCTGACCACCTTCGATAACCATAACTACGTCGTGGACGGCATCCGCGCAGGTGCGGTCGGCTATATGCTCAAGGACGCAGACTCCCAGGAGATGCTGGATTTGATCAGGCGTGCCTATCAGGGGGAAGCGCTGTTCCATACCGTGACGGCTGCGAAAGCGCTGGCCGAGGTGCTGCAAGCGCAGCCCTCTGGACCCGCAAGCCGCACGGAAACTTCTTTTTTGCTGGATGAATTGACCGACCGGGAGCTGGATGTCCTGCAGCAGATTGCGTACGGGTACCGCAATGACCAGGTTGCCCAAAATCTGTTTATCTCCGAAGGCACTGTCAAGACGCACGTCCATCGCATCCTGCAAAAAATGGGCGTGGAAGATCGGACGCAGGCGGTTGCAATGGCCCTGCGCCACGGACTGGTCAAATAGAATAAATAGGTTCGCCATAAAGAAAAGACGGAATGATTTCCGTCTTTTTTTCCTGTCGGCATCAGATTTTCTCTTGGGTGCTCAGGGGCAGCCGTATCTCGAAGCGGGCGCCTCCCAATCGGGGAGATTTGTCGGCAAAAATCTCTCCGCCGTGGTCGATGATGATCCGCTGCGTCGTGGACAATCCCAGGCCTGTCCCGTCCTGCTTCGTTGTGAAAAAGGGAACAAACAGGTTCTGCTGCGCTTCCTCCGAGAGCCCTTTTCCGTCGTCTTCGACTGTGATGACGATCTGATTGATCGAGGCGAAGAAGCTCATGCTCACGAGCGTTCCCTGATTGACCAACGCTTCAAGCGCGTTTTTCAAGATGTTCAAAAAGGCCTGCTTGATCCGTGACCGATAACCGTGTATGTACCATTCTCCACTGGCGATCTGCAGTTCGAGCTTGATTCCCCGCCGGTTCGCCTCTGGCTCCAGCAGACGGATGACCCCGTACAGCTCCTCCAACACAGGAAAATTCTCCGCAGCGATCTTGTCGTCCCTGTAGCGGGCCAGCACGAGCATGTCATTCAGCAGCCCGTCGATCCGCTCGATCTCCGTAAAAATGACGGAAAAATAGGAATCTTTGCGATCCGGCTCCCCCTGCTCTTTCAGCAGCTGGATGAAGCCTTTGATCGATGTCAGGGGGTTGCGAATTTCATGCGCCATGCCTGCCGCCAATTGGCCTACCGCCGCCAATGCCTCTCTTTTGGTCAGCTCTTCCTCGTACCGCTTGCTGTCGGTCAGGTTGCGCAGTACCGCGATCGCCCCCCACACCTCTCCCTTGTGGTAGATCGGACTCGTGCTGACTGTCGTCCATTGCGAGTTGTATTCGGCGACAAAGTGGCCGGTCTGCCCGCGCTCGATCACCCATTGGACGAACCGTTCGCTTTCGTGCGGACGAAAGGTCTCATCGATGTTCCTGCCGATGATCTGGTCGCGATCGACCTGAAACAAATCGGCTAAGGCGTAGTTCGCTTCAATAATAGTCATGTGCCAATCGATCATCAGCACGGCAATATCCTGGGACTGGAGCACGAGCTGGACAAGCTCCTGTTCCGCTACCTCTGTGAAAAGATCGAACTCACCAGGCTCGCACGGAGTGAGCGGCGATGCGGACTCTGCCGGTTTTCCCTGGCTGAATGCTCCTCCTTCCAGCAGATGGGCAACGGCCTGATCCACCACCTGATACAACTGCAGCTGGGCCTGACAAAATTCCACCTGTTCTTCTACGTTCCTGACCAGGTGGGCTTGATCCCGGTTCAGATGCTCCATGATTTTGTCCCGACAGACACGCATTCGCTCCACGACGAACAGACTCGACAGTCCCTGGTCGGCACAATAAGCGGCAAACGCATCTACTTGCTGCACCAGTCCGGAATAGCCTTCCATTTCCACCGACTCCGCCAAGTGCGTAAACAGCTGGATGAGCCAAGCCTCGGGATGCGTGCACGCCACCCGCTGCAAATTTGCATGGCGGTGTCCATCCAAAAGAAATGAGAGCATTTCGGCAGCCAACACGGGCGCCAGATGAGTAAGATAAGTGCGAATGCGATTTTTCAAAACGCTCCGGCTCCTTTCTCCTGACATCGTGATGGTGAAATCTTCCAACTATGTATGGTTTCTATTATGGACTTGTTCCCGTCAAGATGTAAAGATCAGGCGACTGCAAAAAAAGGCATTCGTCCCTGCCCTGTAACAAATGCCCCTTTCCGTTACGAATGCGCTTTCACGATGTAGTTGCGCAAGTCTGATTTTACCGGACTGTTCGGATTGCCGCCTGCGTGAGCGCGCTGGAACGCTTCGCTCTCCGTCCACTTTGTAAAATCGTCTTCTGATTCCCATTTCGTGAAGACGATGTATTCATCTCCTTCTGCGGGAGCGAGGAAAAGGAACTCCAAAAATCCGGGAACGTCCTTCATCCGCTCGCCCCCGCCGGCGAATGCCCGTTCCAAATGGGATTGGTAGTCAGCTGGCACCTGGAGTCTGTTCATCGATACATACATGCTCGTCACGTCCTTTTCGCTGTGGATTAGTCTTCCATTTCCATTATACATCGGTTCGGGACAAAACCAAAATGACCGCAGACGCGTCTAATCGCGCCTGCGGTTCATTTGTTGTTCCAGCATGATCTCGATCAGCAGGGTGTCCTGCAACGGGTCTTTCGGATCGGTGGTCAAGAGGGCCGCTACGGCCGCCATGGCACACCGCACCGCATGGTAGGAATAAAAGGCATCGCGTTCGGCTTCGCTGAAGAGAGACAGATCGGAGCGTTCCTGAACAGGGTACGGAAAATCCGTTTCCACGCCAGCCCGGTCCAGCACGATCAGCGCTTGCTTGATCGCCAGCAAGGCAGCGCTCACGCTGACGCCGTATTCCTTTCGCAGGTCGTCCCACACCTGGAAGGCTGATTTTTCCACGCGCTCTTGATTGGGGCGAGTGATGATCCCGGTCTTTCGCCCTTCCTTCAACAGCCAATCGACAAAAATGTCCGGCCGCGGGGGAAACGCGTAGACCTGCAGCTTCATCTCCAGCTCGGTCGGATGGTCTTTGGCAAAGCGGGCATGCGACAAGGACATCTCATAGCGTCGCGAAGGATGGCCTGGAACCGTCACGAAGACCGTATCCTGACGCACGGCTGCGACCTGCAGCTTGGTGCGGGCAGGAATCCTGCCTTGCGGTGCCTTCTCCCGGCGGATATTTCCTGGAATCAGCTCCGTCCCGAACTGGTGATATTCGAGAGGGGAATCAATCCATGGAATCGGCTCGCGCTCGATAATTTCGTACAGGCCATTAAAGGTGATCCACTCGCCGGGGCGCCTCTGACTGCGTATGAGGACGGCATGGCGCTCGTCTTCCGGCGGAACTTCGGCATCCTGGTCGTCAGGGGCGGGAAACAGCCTCTTATGCTCGACAAGCGCGCTTTCATTCATGAGCAGACGCTCCAGCAGTTCTCTTTTGCTGACCCATTCGTATCCGATCCGGTATATTCGATTTTTCATCGGCTCCACCTCCTTTTGGACGCCAATCGGCGCTTGTAAACAGCCACTGTTTTTTTGTTAACCTACCATATGTATGCGGCAACCTGTCCGTGCTAGACAGATCGTACCATTCCCTCCAACGCAGCCGCCGCCTGGCGCGGAGAGGCAGCCCGGGTGATGGCGCTGATGACGGCCACACCATCTGCTCCGGCAGCGATCACTTCCGCTGCATTCTCCTGGGTAATCCCTCCGATGCCGACGATGGGCAGCTCGCGCCCGACGGCTTCCCGGATCGCCCTCAGACCGGCCGGACCGATCGGCTCGCCCGCATCCGCCTTGGAGGAGGTCGCGAACATCGCTCCCACGCCGATGCAATCTGCTCCGCCCGCGTGCGCAGCCAATGCTTCCTCGATCGTTCCAGCCGAAACGCCGATGTACATCTCTGGTCCGACCGCCTTCCGCACTTCCGCCAGCTGCATGTCGTCCTGTCCGACATGCACGCCGTCTGCCTGCAGCCGCACGGCCAGCTCGACGTCGTCATTCACAAAAAAGAGGGCGCCGGTTTCCTGGCAAAGCGCCTGCAGCTGACGCCCCAGCGCCAAGCGCTCCTGTGCAGACAGCTTGCTCCCTTTGTCCCGAAGCTGCAGCGTTCCCACGCCTCCCTGCAGCGCCTCCCGGACGATCTCCACGGTCCGCTCCATGGAATAGCCGCAATCCTGTGTACCGACGACGAAGTACACGCCGATTTTTTTGCGCACAATGTTCTGGTCCCTCATCTATTTATGCCCCTCCCACGTATCCAGTGCGTCGCGGTATGCTCTGGCTGCCTGCCCTGCGTCCGCCGCGTCTGTTATTCCTGACAAGACAGCGATCCCGGCACACCCGGCCGCCAAAGCTTGCCCTGCCTTTTCCGGCGTGATCCCGCCGATCCCGATGACCGGTACGGACAGGCTCGCGGTGATCTTCGCAAGCTCCGCTGTCCCTCTCGGCGGCACTCCCGGTTTGGAGCCGCTGGAAAAAAGATGCCCGTACAAGAGATAGTCTACCCCTTTTGCGGCGGCTTGTTCGGCTTCGGACGCGGAATGTACGGACCGGCCCACCCACTGTCCGGCAGACAGCACGCGGCGTGCTTCTTGCGTCCCCAGGCTGTGGTAAGCCAGGTGCGCGCCGCGGCATCCGGCGGCAGCAGCCACGTCCACCCGGTCGTTGACGATCAGGCAGGAGGCGGGCAGCACATGGGACAACGCGTAGACCCAGTCCATGCATTCTCTCGCCGTACGCTGTTTTTCCCGAATATGCAAATAGTTCATTCCCTGCGCGTACGCCGCTTCCGCGATCACCAGCACTTCGTCCAGCGTCTGGCGTCCGCTCGTGATCACGTGCAGCTCAGGCGCGCGGGACATGGTTGCTCCCCCTGCCAGCGGACAACGCTGCCAGACACTCCTGCAGCCACTGCTTGGTCTTGTCTTCCCCTTCCGTCGGGGCGAGCGCGAGCAAATCCGCCACCAGTCGCCTCAGGAAAAAGGTCTGCTGCAAGGTCAGAGGAAACGTGATCGTCTTCGGCTTGATCTCCTGCTTTTCCAGCGTTTCCACCCCTGCCAGCAGCATGCCTGCGATCGACTCGACCAGCTCGCTCAGCTGCGCGTTTTGCTTCAACTCGTCATAGCAGCCGTCAAAGAGACGGCACAATATCAAAAACGCCTGTGACGACAAGGTCACCGGCTGTACATCCTGCATCGGTTCCGTCACAATCCCTCCCTCCACTCGCTTTGCTGCGGCACGGCAAAGCCGTACCTCTGACGTAGAAAAAACAAAACCTATTATAGCATAATGCCTCCGGCTGCACGTCCCGACGGAAAAGAAAAACCGCTGAATTTCAGCGGCTTTTGCTCGTTCCTTCGTTGCGGTCGTTGTGTTGGGACTGGCGCAGATTGGTGTTCCTGTCGTTGTCGTCCAGAGTCTTTCCGCGATTTTTGTCCAGATCTTTGCTGTTGTTGTTTTTGCCCATTCGTTCCACCTCCCCTGACTTGGGCGTCAGAGGATAGCGTAACCAAACGCGGCCGCTTTACTCGGCGCAACCGGGCAAAAACCTCAGACAAATTTGCGCCGGTACGGTTTGCAGATCGAGTAGACGACGGAAAAAGGAATTCGCCAGCCGAGCAAAAAGGCAAACGTAATGACGTAGGCGACCCAGCTGAACACCCACGTCATCGGGGCGCCTGTCCAGAGGGAGTGGATGACCAGGCCGATGGGACACGCGATCGTCCAGGTAAGGAAGGTGGACAACAGCAGCCGCCCGAACGATCCGTATGCGCGCTGGCTGTAGCTGCGAAAGAAAATCATCGCGACAATCCAGCCCAGCAAAAACGGGGCGAGTGTCTCCAGCAGCCCCATCAGGGATACAGGCAAATGGTGGGCCAGCTTTCCGTAGTAGGCGAACAGCAGGAAGGCGACCAGATCCCCGGTCAGGAGCACATAGCCCGCCGGCAAGATGCGCAGTCTCATAGAAACCCTCTTTTCTCATGATGCGATAAAGTGTACAACTGCTTCACACCTGTATTGTACACATGCTGCTGCCCGCCCTACAATCGCTCTGCCCGTTTATTCACCAAACAGCAACAAATGCAATTTCTCCCTGACAGCTGGCCATTCCCGGTCCAGGATGCTGAAGTAGACGGAATCGCGCACATAACCGTCCGGCAAAATCATGTGATTGCGAAAGACGCCTTCGCGGATTCCCCCGATTCGCGCGATGGCGCGCTGGGAGTTCAGATTGCGGGCATCCGTCTTGAGCTGTACGCGGATGCAGCCCAGCTGCTCAAAGCTGTGGCGCAGCAGCAGGTATTTGCATTCGGTATTGACGGCGCTCTTCCAGACAGACGGAGTCAGCCATGTATAGCCGATCTCCAGCCCGCGATCTTTGCGCGAAAGATTCAGGAAACGGGTGCTGCCGACGACCGTTGCGTCCCGCTGGCTGATGATGGCAAAAGGCAGCTCGATTCCATCCGCTTCCTTTTTCAGCGCGGCCTCCACAAATTTGTATGCATCCGCAGGGCTGCTCAGCTGCGACGTCATGTACGTCCAAATCTCCCCGTACCTGCCGGCCTCCCACAGCCCTTCCGTATGTTCGCGGCGCAACGGCTCCAGACGAACCAGCCTTCCTTCCAATGTGACAGGGGCGATTTTCCGCATATTCGTGTCTCCTCCGGCTGTTCTGCCCGGTGTGCCAAGCAGAACAGCTCCCCTAAATTTTTCCCATGATACTGGGCGGGGAGGCAGCTGTCAACCGCCTTTTTTCATCCCGGTTGAAAGGCGAAGCGGGCCGGTGCTACTGGACGTTTCCGCGGGCATCCACCTTCCAGGTGCCGACGACCCGGCCATCGCGAACGACATGGACGGCATCAAACAGGTTCATGACCGTGCAGGCGTGATTGGGGATGATCTGGACGCGGTCGAGCAGCTCCAGCTTCGTTTCCCCGTCGATGGCGGCCACTCCGTGTTCTTCGGAGAGCCGTTGAAGGACGATTTCCGGATGGTCGACGACATGTCCAAACCCTTTGACGGTGGCATTCCCGTGTGCGCCCTGGTCCAGCGCGAGCGATTTGCTCCCCGTATCCAGCACGATTCGCTCGCCCGGCCTTTTGCTGACGACGGTGCCAATCAATCGCAGGGCGCATTGATCGTAGCTGGCTACCCCCAGACCGACCTGGATCGCGTCGAAAAAGACGGCATTGCCCGGACGAACCTCTGTAATGCCGGGAACCTGGCCTGCCCGTCTATAGGTAGGGGTCGAGCCTACGCTCCTGACCTCGATCGGAATGCCGTTGCGCTCACACAGCTGTGCGCTCTCCACGATGCACGTCCCCTCGTACTGCGCGATTTGCTCGATTTGCTCGGGGGAGGAGGCGGCGTAGGAGTGGCCGGCGTGCGTGAACAAGCCCTTGAGCCTCAGGTTCGGCATACCGCTGACCTCTTTGGCCAGCTCGAGCGTCGGCGCTCCAGGATCCGCGCCGCACCGTCGCAGGCCCGAATCTACTTTGATCCAGACTTCGATCACATGGCCCGCCTCCTGGAAAAAGCGCTGTACATGCCGGGCCTGCTCCGCCGAGTCGATCGCCAGGATGATGTCGGCTTCCGGCAAGAGAGCGGCCACGCGCTCCAGCTTCGTGCGGGAGGCGAGCGGATAGGCGATCAGGATGTTCGAGATGCCCGCCTTGGCCATGACCTCCGCCTCAGATACTTTGGCGACGGTGATGCCGCATGCTCCTGCAGCGATCTGCCGTTTGGCGATTTCCACCGACTTGTGGGTTTTGATATGGGGGCGCCACGCAATCTCCTGTTCTTTTGCGAAGCTGTCGATCCGTTTGATGTTGGCCTCCATCACATCCAAATCCAGCAGCAGCGAAGGTGTATCCAACAGGTTGATGTCCACTTTGCTTCCCCTCCTGATTCTCCTGATTCCTCGTCTGGACAATGTGTCCAGTTTGCTTCATCATACCTTTGCATCGGTGGGTTGAGAAGAAGATTTGCAGAAGGACAGGCTCCCGGGCAACGTCGCCCATGAAGAAAAGCACCCCAGCGGTTTACCAGCCGGAAGGACACTTTTTCTGCTTGCCGCTTTCTCTACGCTTCCTCGCTGACGACGACCTGTTTCCCCCGTCTTTTCAGCAGAAGCGGGATGATGAGCCAGAGCAGGGCGCAGACGAGGAAGGCTGCGGAGATCGGTTTGGTGAAGAAAATGGCGAAGTCGCCGTTGGATGTGGTCAGCGCCCGACGCATGTTGTTCTCAATCATCGGACCGAGGACGAGCGGAGCGAGCGGGAAGTCGTTTTTGGACAGAAAGTAGCCGGCCACGCCGCAGGCGACCAGCAGGACGATCTTCCGGTAGTCGCCGATGGCTTGTTCGATGTCCTCCAGCAAAAAGCCGACGGAGACGATCCCGACCACGTTTCCGTCGTCATCCCGGATCGGCACTTTTCCCCGCAAGGACGGCCCCAGACTTCCCACTGCCTGGGAAATGTAGGACTGTCCGTGCAGCAGCCCCAGCTCGTTGTCGCCTCCCACCATTCCTTTCCCGATCCGGTCCGGCAAAGGATGTGCGTACCGGATTCCATCGCGGTTTCCCACCACGACGAATTCCGCATCCGTCTGTCTCCGAACATTTTCCGCGATCGGCTGAATCAGCTCGGACGGATTTTCGGTTTGAAACGCATGACGCAATTCGGGATCATTCGCGACGATCTTGGCCACGCTCAGCGCTTTTTTTCCCAGCTGCTCTTCAATCGACGCCCCAATAATGGAGGAGAAGACAGCCCCCATCGACCCAATAATGAGAATAATGACAATATTAAACAAGACGATCATTCTCGTTTGCAAGGACAAGCGCAGCTTGGCTGATGTCAGCATATTTTCACCTCTTGGCTTATCTTACCATTCCAGGCCGCACGGAAGGTAGATTCTCCTGGCTGGTTCAACGTGAACAGCGACGCTCCCTCTCCCGTTGGCCAAGCACCCCGCCCATGGATTTTCCTTGGTGAAATTGGTGGAATCAGGTCTTCCTTTCCCCAATATAATGTTACAACTTGTATTCGAGACAAACTGGGGCGGTTGTCGGAATGCGAGAATGACCAGTGGTAAAGGAGGGATTTACGATGAAGACGCAAACGGAATCGGGCGGCATCGTCACGCTGACGAAAGAAGGCGAACAGCTGATCAAAAACAGTCCGCTGAACAATGAAGGGCTGCGTCCGACGACCAAAGCCGAGCACTCCTGGAGCTCCTACAACTTCGCGAGTCTCTGGATCGGCATGTCGATCTGTCTGCCCACATACGCTATGGCGGCCGGCTTGATTTCGCTGGGCATGAACTGGTGGCAGGCCATTCTCACCATCATTCTCGGAAATTGTATCGTCCTTATTCCCATTCTTCTCAACTCCCACGCAGGCACAAAATTCGGCATTCCTTACCCGGTGTTTGCCCGGCTGTGGTTTGGCTCGAAAGGAGCGCACATCCCTGCTCTGGCCCGCGCTCTGATCGGCGCCGGCTGGTTCGGCATCAACTGTTGGTTCGGGGGTGCCGCGATCGACACCCTGCTGATGTCGATGTCGGGGTGGGAGAATGTGTCCGGCCATCTGTGGATCGCGTTCTTCGGCTTCTGGCTGCTAAACGTATGGATCGCCTATCGCGGACCGGAAGCGATCAAGAAAATGGAGGCGTGGGCGGCTCCTGTTCTCATCATCATGAGTCTCGCCTTGCTCGTCTGGGCACTCACGAAAGCGGGCGGCTGGGGTCCCATGCTCTCCGCGCCTTCCAAATTCACGTCCACCGCAGATTTCCTGAAAGTGTTCTTCCCGTCCCTGACCGGAGCGATTGCGTTTTGGGCGACGATGGCCCTGAACATTCCGGACTTCTGCCGCTATGCCAAAAATCAAAAAGCGCAGGTAGTGGGGCAGTCCCTTTCCTTGCCGACGACGATGGGATTTTTCTCCTTCATCGGGGTAGCCGTCGCCTCGGCGACCGTCGTCATTTACGGGGAAGCCCTCTGGGATCCGGCCGCCGTGCTCGCCAAGTTCTCTCCGTTTGCCATCTTCCTCGGCACGCTCGGGATCATCCTCGCCACGCTGACGACCAACGTGGCGGCCAACATCGTCGCTCCAGCCCGCGCGGTCGAAAACCTCGCGCCGCGCCGACTGACCTACGAACACGGGGCGATTGTCGCGGGCGTCGTATCGCTCCTGATGCAGCCGTGGTACTTCCTCGAAAACTTTGGAAACTACATCTTCCTCTGGCTCGGAACGTACGGGGCACTGCTCGGGCCGATCGACGGAATCGCCATCGCCGACTACTGGCTGGTGCGCAAGCGGCGCATCCATCTGACCGAGCTGTACAAAACCGACGGCATCTATTCGTACAAGAGCGGCTATAATACGCGGGCGCTCTGGGCGATGGCGATCGGGATCCTCATCCCGTTCATCAGCAAGACCATCCCTTCGCTCACCATCATTTGGGATAACGCCTGGACCATCGGGCTGCTCATCTCCATGGGGCTGTATACGTGGATGATGAAACATGACGCGACGATCCTGAGCGCCAAAGACTACGAGAAAGTGACGAGCCGCACCAGCAAGTCGCAAGCCTCCTGAGCCGTGCCCTGCACCAGCGGCAGAAACGAACAAAAAAAGACTGGCTCCCCTTTCGCGAGGGAGCCAGTCTTCTCTTTTTCCATCCGCTACCATTTGAACTGGCTGATGGATTCTTGCAGTTCGTGGGACAATTGGTTCAGGTTGGCGCTGGAACGTGCGATTTCCTGCATGGAGGCCAGCTGCTCCTCTGCTCCGGCAGATACCCCTTGCGTATGTAAGGCAGCTTCTTCTGCCAGGCGGTTCATCTCATCCATGGCTGATGCGACTTGCTGCACGCTGGCCGACATTTGTTCCGTAGCCGCGGAGACGTCCTGAATCTGGTCTGCGACTTCCTGGGAGGAAGCGACGATTCGTTGGAAGGTCGCTCCCGCTTCCTGGACAATGACCGCTCCCTTTACCGCTTCCTTCGTTCCTTCCTGCATCACGTCCACGACTTGCGTGGTCTCTTGCTGGATTTCCCCAATCAGTCGCGCGATTTCTCTGGCTGATTCTTCTGACTGCTCGGCCAGTTTTCGCACTTCATCCGCAACGACCGCGAATCCTCTGCCGTGTTCCCCTGCGCGTGCCGCTTCGATCGCGGCGTTCAACGAGAGCAGATTCGTCTGCGCCGCGATTCCGGTGATGACGTCGACGATCTGCCCGATCGCTTCGGAACGGACTCCCAGCAACCGCACCAGCTCGGCCGCGCGAGTGACAGACTCCGAGATCGCGCCCATCTGGGTTACAGCGTCTTGGATTCGCTCATTTCCTTGCCCTGCCTGCTGCGCGGCTTCAGCAGAGGTCTCGGATACGGCGCTGGAAGTATCGGCGATGCGCTGAATCGCGATCGACATTTCTTCCATGACGCGCACGCTTTCTTGCGTCCGCTGCGTCTGCACCTCGGAAGCGCTGGCGATTTGCTGCACACTGTCGATGGATTGCTCGGTGGCGTGCGCGGATTGCTCGGCACTGGCCGACAGCTCCTCGGAAGACGCCGCGACATGCTCCCCGGCGAATTTCACCTGTTCGATCAAGGAGCGGAAATTGGTCACGAGATCGTTAAAAGCGATCCCGAGCTTTCCGACCTCGTCACGGGTGACGTAGCCGACTGTTTCCACGGCCAGGTTTCCCTGGGCCAATTCTTCCATGCGCTTGGCCACGACACGCAGCGGGTTCGAGATCAACCGGGAAATCCAGTATCCGAATACCAGCGAGAGAGCGAGGCTGAGTGCGCCTACGCCCAGCAAGGTCAGCATCGCGTTTCTGGAATCGACCTCATTGGCTTTGCGAATTTGCTCCGCCTGTTGAGACTTGTAATTCGCCCAATTCAATTGCTCCTGATTGATCCAGTTCAGCGTCTTGTCGGTAGCGCGATAAAACGAATAGGCCTGCTCCGGCTCCTGCGCCTCGATCATTTTGACCACTTCGCTCTGGTCGCCATGGTACTGGGTCAACAGTTCCTTCAACATTTTGACGCTTTCTTGCTCAGTCTTGTCGAGATGGGCCTTCTGCAAATTCTCGAAAATCTGGTTGGCATCTCCCATTCGCTGTTCCAGCTCGGTTTTGTAATCCGCCAAAACGGCCGGAGACGGGTCGAGGATCATCTTGTAGACCAGACCGTCAATCGCGCGCATTTCCTGACGCCAGTCATTGATCCACTTGACCGGGAGCAGCTGCTCCTCGTACATGGACTGAATCCGGTCGCCCGCTAATTTCAGATGGTAGTAGCCCGTGAGGCCGACGCCAACCAAGAATACAGCCATCATGATAATCAGACTAAGCAATTTTGCTCGAGTGCTTGCATTCTGTAAGAGACTCATCGTTGTTTGGCAATCCTCCTGTTAGAAATGCTGAAATTGTAGAACAATCGCGAATACTGTCCAATCTTACCAAATGTTGATTCACGAGTCGATAGTCTTAGGTTATTTCTCTCAGATCCACTACCGATAAAATGGAAATTTCGCGAATTTGCGCTTCAGGCTGATAGCAAACATAGTAAGTCAGTTCAGGGCTGATCCGGTACTGCTTACCGCTCGTCCAAGCAAAACAGGCCAAAGACCTCTACTTCCTGGCGCAAGATCGCCGCTTTGTCCCACATGGTCTCCGCATGACAAATCGCGTACTGGGCTGCAACTTCCGGATTGCTCACCAGATAGACGCCTGGCCCGAATACGGCCTTGGCGATCGCTCCATTGACAAAATGGCGGCGCTCGTCACGCTCATACCGCTGGGAACGAACCACCCGCAAAGCCTCCTCGTATTCCACGCCACGGTACACGATTTGCTTCATCCGCAACTCTCCTCGCGTTCCAGTGACAGGCGTCCCGTACATGCGAAAAGAAGGAAGGCACATCGAACACACCTCCCTCTCCCTGTCAAGGCAGAAGTTTCACCATATCGTCATACGTCTCCGGACGGCGGTCCCGATAGAACTGCCAGGTGTCACGCACCTCATGGATTTTGTTTTTATCCATCTCCGCGATGATCACCTCATCCTGGTCCCGGCTTCCGACTGCGACGAATTGTCCACGGGGATCCACCAGATAGGACTGTCCGTAAAATTCACCCATGTTCCATGGCGCTTCCACTCCGACACGGTTGACGGCAGCGACGTAATAACCGTTGGCTACGGCGTGTGCAGGCTGTTCCAACTTCCACAAATATTCCGATAGACCAGCGACGGTTGCGGACGGATTGAAGACGATCTCGGCTCCGTTCAGCCCCAGAAGGCGCGCTCCTTCTGGAAAATGGCGGTCGTAGCAAATGTAGACGCCGACATTGGCAAATGCCGTCTCGAACACCGGATAGCCCAGATTTCCCGGCTTGAAGTAATACTTCTCCCAGAAGCCGCAGCCGTTGCTTCCTACCCCGACATGTGGAATATGCTGTTTGCGGTATTTGCCGAGATACGTGCCGTCTGCATCGATGACAGCTGCCGTATTGTAGTAGGTCCCGATTCCCACTCGCTCGTAGACCGGCAGGATGACGACCGTGCCCAGCTCGCGAGCCAGCGAGGAAAATTGCTGTACGGTCGGACCATTTGGCACTTCCTCGGCCGCTTCATACCATTTGCTGTTTTGCTCGGTGCAAAAGTACGGTCCGTAAAAAATTTCCTGCAGGCAAATGATCTGCGCGCCCTGGGCTGCGGCTTCCCGCACCAGTTTGACGTGCTTTTCGATCGCCTTTTCTTTGTGGAGATGAACGGGCGCTTCTCCACTTACATCGTTCTTGGCCTGGATCAGCCCGACCCTTATTTTATTTACCATCTGTTCCCTTCTCCTCTCTTTACCCGTTCTTATGGACGCGTAAACCTCGACCGTTTCACATATCTTCCCGCGCCTGCCTGCCCCACGAACTGCCTGTCGCGGACCACAAAAGAACCCCGTGACAGGACGGACACGACTTCTCCCTGCACCTCCCAGCCTTCGAACGGGTTGTAGTCGACATTCATATGGTGCGTTTCTGCGGAAATCGTCCGCTCCACACTCGGATCAAACAGCACGATGTCCGCGTCCGATCCGACAGCGACGGTTCCTTTTTGCGGGAACATCCCGAACAGTTTGGCCGCCTTGGTCGACGTGATGTCCACGAACTGGTTCAGGCTGATTCTTCCTTGGCGCACGCCTTCCGAGTAGAGCAGCGTCAAGCGATCCTCAATGATCGGCCCGCCGTTCGGTATTTTCGTGAAGTCGCCTCGGCCCAGCTCCTTTTGGCCGGCAAAGTTGAACGGACAATGGTCGGAGCCGACGGTTTGCAGAATGCCGTTTTTCAAGGCGCTCCACAGCACCTCTTGATTCCGCTTTTCCCGCAGCGGCGGCGACCAGACGTACTTGGCCCCGGCAAAATCAGGGAGCTTCAGCTCGTTGATGTCGAGCACGAGATATTGCGGGCACGTCTCCCCGTAGATGTTCCAGCCCTTTTCCCTCGCCTCCGCAATCCGCCGCACCGCATCGGCGCACGTGACGTGGACCACGTACAGCTGGGCGTCTGCGAGAGCGGTCAGCGCGATGGCACGGCCTGTCGCCTCTCCCTCTGCCTCCGGCGGGCGAGTATAGGCGTGGTAGATCGGGTCCGTATTGCCCTCGGCCAGCGCCTTCTTCGTCAAGTAGTCGATGACATCCCCGTTCTCGGCGTGCACCTGCACGAGCGCCCCCAGCTCTCTGGCCCGGATCAGCGTCTTGAACAGCGTCTCGTCGTCTGCCATCAGGACGTCTTTGTACGCCATGAACACCTTGAGCGAGGTGATGCCTTCATTGGCGATGACGGACTCCAGCTCTTCCAGCGCCTGATCGTTCGCCTCGGAGACCATCAGGTGGAAGCTGTAGTCGATCACGGCTTTTCCCCGCGCCTTTTCTTGCCAGTCGGCGATCGCCGACTGCAGCGTCTCCCCTTTGCTGGTCAGGCAGAAATCGACGATGCTCGTCGTGCCCCCGAACGCGGCCGCTTTTGTGCCGGTAAAAAAGTTGTCGGAGGTGACGGTCCCGCCGAACGGCATGTCGAGGTGCGTATGCGGATCAATCCCGCCGGGAAGCACATAACAGCCGGTGGCGTCGATCTCCTCCGCCCCTGCCGTGTCGAGGTTGTACCCGATCGCTGCGACCTTCTCGCCCTCGATGAGAACGTCTGCCTGGTACGTATCCGCTGCCGTCACGACCGTCCCGCCGCGAATCCATTTTTTCATCCTTGCCCCTCCCTTTTTCCCTTGTCTGGCTACTTCCAGACGGGTCTGCTTCCGTACAGGCTATGCGGCCCGGGCAAAAAAGATTACGTCGACTGCCTAACGCGTCTCATGCGGTCCATTGGCAGCCTGCCGCTCGTTCCAGCTGAGCGGCGGAAGTCCGCTCGGCACTTCGACCATCTCGATCGTTCCCTCCACGGGACAGACGATGGAGCACAGGTTGCAGCCCACGCAGTCTTCTTCGCGCACGACGAGCCGCTCCTTGCCTGCCGCTTCGTCCGCCACGATGTCGATGCATTGATGGGATGTGTCTTCACAGGCGATGTGGCACTTGTTGCAGTGGATACAGGTCTCTTCGTGTATGCGCGCCACGACCTTGTAGTTGAGATTGAGATGTCCCCAGTCGGAATAGGTCGGCACGGCCTTGCCCACGATCTCCATGACCGATGCGATCCCCCGCTGATCGAGATAGTTGTTCAGCCCGTCGATCATGTCCTCCACGATCCGAAAACCGTGGTGCATCGCGGCGGTGCATATCTGTACGCCGGTCGCTCCCATCAGCAAAAATTCCACGGCATCCCGCCAGTTGGAGATGCCTCCGATGCCGGAGATCGGCACTCCTACCTGCGCGTCCCGGGCGCATTCGACCACCATGTTGAGGGCGATCGGTTTGACTGCCGGACCGCAGTAGCCGCCATGCGCTCCCTTCCCATCCACATGCGGAATCGGGAGCCATTTGTCCAGGTCGACCCCCATCAAGCTGTTGATGGTGTTGATCATGCTGATCGCATCGGCGCCCCCCTGCGCGGCGGCGCGCGCAGTGAAGCGGATGTCCGTGATGTTCGGGGTGAGCTTGACGATGACGGGCGTCCGGGCGACTTCCTTCACCCATTCCACCTGCTGCCGGATCAGATCGGGATGCTGTCCGACCGCCGACCCCATCCCTCTCTCCGCCATCCCGTGCGGACAGCCGAAGTTCAGCTCCAGCCCGTCTGCGCCGATCGCTTCCACCTTTTTGACGATTTCGTGCCAGGCTTCCTGCTTGTGCTCGACCATCAAGGACGCGATCAAGGCATGCTCCGGAAACCGTTTTTTCGTTTCGTCCATTTCCCTGAGGTTGACCGCGAGCGGTTTGTCCGTGATCAGCTCGATGTTGTTGAACCCGAAGACGCGCTGACCGCCGAAGGCAAGTCCCGCAAAACGCGACGTCACGTTGATGATCGGCTCCCCCAGCGTCTTCCAGACAGCGCCTCCCCAACCGGCTTCAAACGCGCGCTGCACCTGATAGCCGGAATTCGTCGGCGGCGCGGATGCCAGCCAAAACGGGTTGGGTGACCGGATGCCAGCAAGATTGATGCGAAGATCTGCCATAGTCTGTTCCCTCCATCTTCTCGGAAATGTGAACCGCCCTACACCGGCTGCTTTTGGTCCGACAACGCGCTATGGATGGCATGCGCAGCCCGCCGTCCATGATTCGCCGCATCGACCACCATCGCGTCTGTCTTGCCGCCGCCGAAAATGATATCGCCAGCCGCGAAAACCTGAGGATTGCTCGTCCGGTAGCTGCCGTCCTCCACGGATACGACCCCGTGTCGATGCTGGATGCCGAGATCATCGATCAGCGACAGATGGCGCTTTTGTCCGATGGCCTTGACCACGAAATCGACTTCGATGACAAACTCGCTTCCGCGGATCGCCACGGGACGCTTGCGGCCTTTGGCATCGGGCTCGCCCAGCTCCATGCGCGTCAATTCCAGGCCAGTGACGCGACCGTTTTCACCGAGCACGCGCGAGGGCGCAACCAGCCAGCGGAACTCGACTCCATCCTGCTTGGCGAATTCATATTCAAACTGGTAACAGGACATTTCGCGGACAGTCCGGCGGTACAGGATCTGGACGTTGTCGGCCCCGAGCCGCCGGGAACAGGTAGCCGCGTCGATCGCCGTATTGCCCGCTCCGATGACCACTACTTTCTTCCCGACCATGTCATCCACGAGCGGCTTGGTCTTTGTCGCTTCCACCAGCGCGATCGCATCCAGCACGCCGTCCAGCTCTTCGCCCTCGATCTGCAGCTCGGGCACGTTGCCCATGCCCGCGGCAAGCAGGACCGAATCGTAGCTGGCGAGCAGCTCCTGCGCGGTGACATCGACCCCGACCTTCGTATTCGTGCGGAACTCGACGCCGAGCGCCTCGATCTGCTCCACCTCCCACAAAGCAATTTCCTGCGGCAGACGGAAGGAGACGATCCCGTGCGTATTCAGTCCGCCCGCTTTTCCCCTGGCTTCGAACACCGTCACCCGATAGCCCAGCCGTGCCAGCTCGTGTGCGGCAGACAGTCCCGCCGGCCCCGCTCCGATGATCGCCACGCTTTTGCCGTTCTGTTCGCCTTTTTGGAACAGCTTCGCCCGGTTTTGCATGGCCCAATCCGTCGCATGCCGCTGCAAGAGGCCGATCATGATCGGCTTGGAAGCATGGTTCAGCACACAGGCGCCTTCGCACAGCTCCTCCGTGGGACAGACGCGGGCACAGCTCGCTCCCACCGGATTGGCCTCCATGATCGTGCGCGCCGATCCGAACAAATTCCCCGTGGCGATCTTTTGGATAAAGGAGGGAATGTCAATCGAGGTCGGACACGCCTGGATACAGGGTGCGTCATAGCAGTACAGGCAGCGGTTCGCTTCGTCGCCGGCTTCCTTCGGCTTTAGCGCCGGCACCACTTCGCTGAAATTTTTTTGCAACTCGCTGGGGACGCCCATCTGTTCACTACCTCCTCGCCGTATCGGTGATAAATAGGGTGCTTGCTATTAATCAATGTGCGAATAAACGATTTTATGATGGTTTCGTTGCCTGCTCAAATTGACGATGGACGCAATCATTGCACGGTGTGAGGAATGAATGATTTCACCGGCGAATATGGTTTACCAGACAGAGCGTGAGGAGGCAGGACATGAAAGACTACGAGCAGCAGATCGTCCGTCTGCAGGGCCAAATCGCGGATTTGACGGCGCAGCTCGCTTGGCTGCAGTCGAAGCAGCGCGCCTGCAGCGAACAGCGCGAGCGCCGCAGAGCTTACCTCTCCTCTCGGGAAATTCTGGAGCTGCTCGGAGCACATCAAGGCCGCAGCGGCAGCATGGCGACCATCAAGCGGTGGGCGGACAGCGGTCATCTGGGCGAAGTCGTCGACGAGCGCGAGGCCTTTCCTCTGCTGGCGAACAAGCAAGGCAACAAGCGCTTTCTGTACCCGCGGGAAGCGGTCCTCCGCTTTTTGCACGAAAAAGGGCTGCTTCACCCTGCCTACGACATTCTCGATCGCGTCCTGCTCGCGGCCGCCACCGGGCGTCGGGTGGCACTGGTCACCTCCATCGAGAGGCACGGCGAACGCTTTGCGTATCAAGTCCAACTGGAGGAAACGGGAGAGATCGTAACAGAAGTGGCCGAGACGGATTTGACACTCCCGTAAGGAGGCGCTATGGAGCTGGCAGTCATGACGTTGGAAAACACGCTCGCCAATCAGCAAATTTCGCGCAGCATACGCGATTTTCATAAAAAAAGGGGTCAGCCCCTCGCCATTCGTTTCAGCGAAGAGATGACCCGCATTATTTTGGAAGCGCCCTGCCTCTGCCTGCCTGGTCCCCACCCGCCCGATGCGAAGGCGGTGATCGACGGGCAGCTGCGAAAGTGCGCCGGACATGTTGAAATTCACCCGAGAAGCAAAGGCAAGACGATCAACCTCCACCTCGATTCCGAACTGGTCGCCGAGCTGGAGCTGATCCGTTCTCGTGTCAGCAGCAAACCCCAGAGCGAGGTGATCCGGGAGCTGTTCATCCGGGGAATGCGCTCGTACTTGGCGGAGGAAGAAGAAGCGCACGCAAACCAGCCGGAAGCCAAGCCGGAAAACCGGTAGGCTGCTAGGAACGTCTCCCCTCCTTTCTTTTTTCGGCGCCGAGGAAGGCCGGCCGATACCCTTTTACACCGGCTGCGTGTCCGTCAGCTCGTACGCATAGCTGCGCCGGTACAACTGCACGATCTCCTCATGCGTCGGCACGATCGGGTTGTTCGCCGGACTTCCGCTCGCCAGCGCATCCGTCGCCATTTTCGCCAGCGACTGTTCAAACGCCTGCCGATCTACGCCCCATGCCTGCAGGTTCGGGATATGCAGCTGCAGGCACATGCGCTTGATTTCGCTGATCGTCCGGTCCGCAGCCTCTTCGGCAGAGAGGCCCTTCCATTCCGGATGCAGCGTGCGGCCGATCCGGGCCAGCTTTTCGACTGCGCTGTCTCTCGTATAGTCGAGAACAGCGGGCAGGAGCATCGCGTTGGAAATGCCATGCGGCACGTGGAAGAGCGCCCCGATCGGCCGTGACATCCCGTGGACGAGCGTGACGGACGCATTGGAAAAGGCAGCGCCGGCAAGCATCGAGCCCAAGGCTACCTGTTCTCTCGCTTCCCCGTCATACCCATCCTGGTAGCAGCGCAGCAAGTGGCCCATGATCAAGCCAATGGCCTGCAGCGCGAACATGTCGCTGACAGGCTGGGATTTGCGCGACAGGAACGCTTCGACAGCATGGCACAACGCATCCACCCCGGTAGCGGCTGTCACCGCAGGCGGACAAGAGAAAGTCAGCGCAGGATCGACGATGGCAACGGCAGGCAGCAGCTGTGGCTGGGAAATCATCATTTTGACCTGTGTCTGCGTATCGGTGATGACCGTCACACGAGTCACTTCCGATCCCGTCCCGGCTGTTGTCGGACAGGCGATGAGCGGAAGCGGCTTTGCGGCGAATGCCTTTCGTCCTCCGATGTAATCGCCGATATAGCCGTCATTCGTCGCCATGACCGCGACAGCCTTGGCCGTGTCGATGCAGCTTCCTCCCCCTACCGCCACGATCGCGTCGCAGCTCTCCTCGATGCAGACCGCAAGCGCTTCCCTGACGTGGCGATCGGTCGGCTCCGAGTCGATCCCAGCGTACGCGGCAAAAGCTGCGCCCTCTGCCGCTACATACGCTTCACAAAGCGCTACGTTCCCGACTTTTTCCATGATCGGGTCGCTGATGATCAGCACTTTTTCCCCGAGTGCGGCTGCCTGAACACCTACCTGGGCGAACGAATCGCGCCCGTAAAGAATCTTTCCCGGCATCAACAGCTGATAATATCCGTCGAACATGGCGGTGGACTCCCTTCCCTTGCTTGATTTGCAGATTTTTCCTCGCTGCATCATTACTTAGAAGTTTGCTACAAGCGCTTTCAATTGTAAATATTTTTCTTATATTCTGTCTATTCCAACATTCTCTTCATAAAAAAAAGCGCCTTGCCCACAAACAGACAGACGCCGTGATAGAGACCTGCTCAAAAGATCGGTTTTTCTGTAAATGACCGCCATGTGCCCGACAGCTATTGCAAAGCGATGCAAATATTTTTCGCTTCCGTAAAAAACTCCAGGCTGTGATGGCCGCCCTCGCGACCAATTCCGCTCTGCTTAAATCCGCCAAAGGGAGCGCGAAGATCACGCACGAACCAGCAATTGACCCAAATCGTGCCCGCACGGACATGATGGGATACGCGATGCGCACGCTGCAGATTTTCCGTCCAGACGACACCGTTCAGCCCGTATTCCGTGTCGTTGGCGATCTGCAGCGCCTCTTCCTCGGTATCAAAGGGAATCAGGGTGACGATCGGCCCGAAAATTTCCTCCTGGCAAATCCTCGACTGCGGATTTTCCTGGACGTACACCGTGGGCTCCAGATAGTAGCCGTTCTTGAGATGATCCGGCAGCTTCGGCCTTTTTCCCCCGCAGATCAGCGTGGCCTGCTCCTCTTTGGCGATCTCCAGGTAGCGGAGCACTTTTTGGTAATGGGCTTCGCTGACAACAGGCCCCATTTTCGTCTCTTCAGCCTGCGGGTCCCCCACCTTCAGCTCCAGGGCAGCCTTCTTGAACCGCTCCAGAAACTCCGCAAAGATCGTGCGCTGAACCAGGATTCTCGACCCCGCGAGGCACACCTGCCCCGAATTCATAAAGGCTGCATGCAGGGAGACCGGAACGGCTTTTTGCAGATCGGCATCCTCAAACACAATATTGGCTGCTTTTCCGCCCAATTCGAAGGACACTCTCTTCAACGTATCGGCTGCGCTTTTCATGATCCTTTTTCCCGTCGCAGTAGAGCCTGTGAACGAAATCAGGTCCACTTCCGGATGCGTGGTCAGCGCCGTGCCTACGACCTGCCCCGTGCCGTGCACAATGTTGACGACGCCATCGGGAATGCCCGCTTCCCTGGCGATTTCACCGAGCAGGGACACGGACAGGGGCGTCGTTTCCGCCGGCTTGATGACCGCCGTATTTCCCGCGGCGAGGCACGGACCGAGCTTCCAGGTCGTCAGCATGAAAGGGACGTTCCACGGAGTGATCAAAGCCGCCACTCCCACCGGCTCGTAGCGGGTGTAGTTAAGATAAGCCTCTTCCATGGGATAAACCTCTCCGCCCTGCTTTTCCATAAAATCGGCGAAAAATTGGATATTGTAGGCTGCCCGCGGCACTTCATGCTGGACAGTGGCGAGAAAAGGCTTGCCGACATCGATCGCATCCAAACGAGCGATTTCTTTCTTGCGTTCCCGGATGATGTCCGCCATGCGCCGCAGCCTCGCGCAGCGCTCAGCTACGGTCATCGTCCGCCACGGACCACGCTCGAATGCCTCTCTTGCCGCACGGCAGGCTTGATCGACGTCTGTCTCTGCCGCTTCGCTCACATAGGCGATCAGCTCCTGGGTGGCGGGGTTGGTCACGGCGAAGCAGGCGTCATCTTTGGCTTTCACATACTCTCCGTTGATATACAGTCCGACTTCCCTTACTCCCGTCTGTGCTTGTGTCATCGGGAACCCTCATTTCTCTTTTTAACAGATTCTCCGGCAATCCCCCAATGCTCGGCTTCCACTTCCTGAATCAGGACGCGCACGGTCTGGACAGGGGCATCGACGATCTGCGAAACCAGGTCGGTTACTTCCCGAATCAACCGTTCCTTCTTTTCGGGCGATCTCCCTTTTAACAGATGAATCTGAATAAATGGCATGGATAGCTCCCCTCTCTTTTTGCCGATTTAGCTGAATGCGGCCTGCACCGATCCGATTCCGTCAAAGCTGGCTGTGAAATGGTCGCCTGGTGCGATCGTAACCGCTCCTGACAAGGAACCGCTCAGCACGATTTCCCCCGGCTGAATGCTCTGCCCGGTCTGGTGCAGCTTGTTCGCCAGCCAGGCAATCGCCCGTGCCGGATGGCCCATGACAGCCGCCCCTGCTGCCGTGGCTATCACCTCTGTGTTTTTTCGGAAGACCATTCCCATCAATTTCAAGTCCAGCTCGGCGGGGGGGCAAAATCGTTCCCCGATCAGAAACCGCGAAGAAGAAGAATTGTCCGCGACGGCATCGGCCAAGGTAAAGCGGAACCCGTGGAACCGGCTGTCGATGATTTCCAAAGCGGGCGCGACATACGCTGTCGCGGCCAGGACGTCGGCCACACTCACAGCAGGTCCTTTTACTTCTTGATGGAAAATGAACGCCACTTCCGGCTCCACTTTGGCGTGAATGAAAGGCGCAAGCGAAACCGGCTCCCCTGCAAACAGCTGCATGCTCTCCAGCAGCACGCCATAGGACGGCTCGTGCACCCCCATCATTTGCTGCTTGGCCTTGCTCGTCAGCCCCAGCTTGCGCCCTACTCTCTTCGTCTGCTCCGCCGCGCATTTCAGCTCGATTCCTTTCTCCTGGACCTCGTAAGCGAGGGCTTCGTCCAATTCGGGATACCGGGCTCCGAGTTTGTCAATCGGCTTTTTCTGCTGTTCCGCTTGGTACAATTCCTGCGCCATCCGCTCGATGCGATCCGCTTTGCTCATGCGCTCTCCCCCTGTGCCGCTGACTTCGCAAAGGAGACGGATACCGTGCCGATATGGGCAAACTCGGCCGTAAAGGAATCGTGCTCCTCTACGGGCACCGCCGCCGTCAGCGCTCCGGACAGCACGACTTCTCCCGCTTTCAGCGTGACGTCATACTTCCCCAGCGAGTTGGCCAGCCAGGCGACGGCGCGCAGGGGATTGCCGAGCACGGCTGCACCGGCTGCCGCGTCCAGATACTCTCCGTTTTTGTAGACGACCATGCCGATCTGCGCCAGGTCCAGGTTGGCGAGACTTGTCGGCTTTCCGCCGAGGATCGCCCCGCCCGAGGAGCCGTTGTCGGCTACCGTATCTTCGAAGGCAATCTTCCAGTCTGCGATCCGGCTGTCAATCACTTCGATCGCAGGAATGATATAGTCGGTCGCTTCCACCACGTCAAAGAGGGTGACATGGGGACCCTGCAAATCCCGCATCAACCGGAATGCGATCTCAAACTCGACTTTTGGCTGGAGGTACCGGTCCAGAGATACGGTGTCGCCATCCAAAAAGAGCATGTCATCCAGCAGATGCCCGTAATCGGGCTGGTTTACTTGAAACATTTGCTGAATGGCTTTGCTCGTGGCGCCGATTTTTTTCCCGACAATCACCGCTCCCCTGTCCACTTTGCGACGAATTTGCTCCAGCTGAATGGCGTACGCCTCATCCACGGTCAGGCCCGGATACGTAGTGGTTAACGGTGGGATGGACTGTTTCGTTCTTTCCGCATTCTGCAAAGATCGCGCGGCTTCCTGAATTCTCACGGCTTGATCTGCCTCCCTGCTCCAATCGGATTGTCTACACGTTCAGCCCTTTTTTCTCCGCCAATTCCAAGGCGACATCCAGAATCCAGTCTTCCTGTCCGGCCACGGCCTGCCGTTTCCCTAATTCCTCCATGATTTCTGAGGTTTTCACGCCGAATTTTTCAGCTGCGTGCCTGACGTGCAGCAGGAAGCTGTTGTACACCCCGGCATAGCCGCTGGACAAGTTGTCTCGATCCATGACGATCGGGGCCGGCATCAGCGGAGCGACGACCTCCTCCGCGGTGTCCATTACAATAGCCAGATTGATCCCGGTATCGAGCTGTATTTTATGGAGCACGGCCACCAGTGCTTCCGTAGGAGCATTTCCTGCGCCCGCGCCCAGTCACCTCAGTGTCCCGTCAATCTGATCCGCGCCCGCTTCGAGCGCGGTCAGCGTATTGCCCATCGCCAATCCCAGATTGTTGTGGGCGTGAAAGCCTACTTCGATGGAAAGCGCCTCCTTGAGAGCTGCCACCCTCTCCCGGACACCCGTCTGCACAAGCGCCCCGGCTGAGTCGACCACGTAGACGCAATCGGCTCCGTATGCTTCCATGAGCTTGGCCTGCTCCGCCAGGATGGCGTCGATCCCCTGGCTGCTCGTGCGAATCCCCTTGGCTTGCGCTCTCGCCAGCCCTTCGGATCCGGGATCAATTCCCGCCACCAAAGCCAGTTCCATGTTCCCATCGCTCTTGACCAGCTTGTACATGAGGTCGGTCCCGATATTGCCAGATCCTAGAATCCCTACTTTCACTTTGGCCATCTCTCGCATCCCCCTCTCTCTAGCCAGGCATCAAGACTTCCCGACCTTCTCCGTCGTAACAGGCGTGCCGCGCAGCCACCAGGATTCGGGAAAGGCTGTGCCAATCCACGTGTCGCCATAGCCGGGGACATCCTCCATCTCCCAGATGACGGGCTCCCATGCCGGGTCCGTGATCAAATAACCGCAATCTCCAAACAGTTCGATTCGATTGCCGCCCGGTTCGTACACGTACATGCAAAACGCCTGGCTGATTCCGTGCTTGTTGGGCGGGACTTCAATGAACACGCCGTGATCCTTGAACAGATCGGCCAGATCGTACAAGTTTTGCGGGATGCCATACCAGTAGCACAAATGGTGCAGCTTCGCTTTTTCCCGCTGGGGTTCCTGCATGAAAGCGATCTCATGTACGAGGTTGGAGACGCTGATCCAGCTGCCGAGGACCTGGCCGTTATCCCTGATCTGCTCTCGCAAACGGAACCCGAGCGCATCCAGCATAAAGCGCGTATCCTCGGCGGGGTTGGAGGTCATGAGATTGATATGGTCCAGACGCCGTACCGGTACGCCGCGGTCCGGCCGTTTCGAAGGACGGTTCAGCAGCTTCGATTTCTGCCCTGGCTCTACCTGAAAATATTCCACATCCCACAACACTTCCATGCGGTGGCCGTCAGGTGTCGTAAATTGATACGCTTTGCCATGGCCGATGTCCCCATCGCTCCACCCGCGACCCAGTCCTGTTTTTTCGATTTCCGCCACCCGCCGCGAAAGGGCCTGCGGAGAAGAGACGCGCCACGCCGCATGTCCCAATCCTGCCACCTCTGACTGGGTCAGCTTCAACGTATGGTGATAGAAATCTTCATAGGCGCGCAGGTAAACGGATTGACCTGCGCGCGTACTGACTTCCATCCCCAAAAATCTCGTGAAAAAGTCTACGGATTCTTCCAGCTTTGGCGTAAGCAGCTCCACATGGGCCAATTGCGCCACATCGTAAACCGGTTCTTGATAGGCTGTCATTGCTCATACCTCCCACATTGATTGGTGATTCGTTCCTATCGGCTGCAAATCTCTTTCGGCGCTAAAGAGCGGTACCGGCCGCCGGAGAAGACCAGCGGTTCCCCTTCCACATGCTCGTTCACCACTTCTTTTGCTGAGCTTCAGCTTTTCCAGCATGTGGGCTATTGCTTGACGAATTTGCTGTCCGTGGAGTGGATCCACGTATCATTCGTCCAGCCATGCAAGTCGTAATCGTCCAGCGCCGACTGGGCAAACGCTCTGAACCGGTCCGCCGCTCCCGTTCCCTCCGCATGGAACAGAGCCTCCATCCGGATGTTGTCGTGATTGCCGCCATAATTGATTTCGTAAAGCTCATGCCTGCCGCCAAACTCGGTCCCGATCGTATCCCAGACCATTTTCAGCAGTTTGACCCTCTCTTCCGCACCAACTCCGTTCCCCCTGTAGTAGAGGTCGAGGTATCTCCTGATCTCCGGATTGAGGAAGTCGCTGGCACCCGAAGGCAGCTGAATCAAGCCCCCTGCCACGACCTGTTCAAAAATATTTTTGATTCGGACCCAGCTTACTGGCGCCAACGCCCGATAGGCTGCACTGGAAAAGCCATTGGGAATCACCAAGCCGTTTGGCCCTGGTTCCGGAGCGGTAGCCATGGCGGTGGACAGCCCCCAGAACATATTGCGGATGGCGATGACCTCCCCGATGCTGGCCTGCACGCCGCGGAAGCTTTTCGTTCCTGCCGCCTCTGTCGCTTGCAGCAAGAGCCCCGCCATGAAATCGAGCTTGACGGCCAGGCGTGTGCAGCCGTGGAAGGTATAGCGCGGAACGAAGCCGCTTTCATGAGCGAACTTATTGGCTACCTGCACATTTTGATAGGCGAGGACGTTTTCCCATGGAATGAATACGCGATCCAGCACAATGACCGCGTCATTTTCATCAAACCGGCTGGACAGCGGATAATCAAACGGCGAGCCGTTCTTCACAGCCTGCAGCTCGTAGGATTGACGGCTGATCATCTTCAATCCCGGCGCATTCATCGGCACAAAAAAGATCAGCGCGTGGCTCTTGTCGCCATCCCCCAGTTCCATCGGCCCGTAGTTCGCGACGAAGTTGTAATGCGTCAGCGCCGCCGCTGTCCCTACCATTATGGCACCGCTTACAATAATGCCGTCATCTCGTTCTGCGACCGCGCGGACGAATACCTCCTTGTTTTCGTGAAGCGGTTTGGAACGGTCTACCTGTGGATTGATAATCGTATGGTTGACAAAGGGAACTTCTTTGGTTGCTTTTTTGTACCAGGCTTTCGCGTTTTCCTCGAATCCTTGGTAATAACGGGCAAACGCGTTCAAATGCCCAATGAAGGACGCCTTGTAATCGGGCGTTCGGCCCATGAAGCCATAGCTGAGTTTTGCCCATTCTGCGATCGCATCTCTGGCTTCCAGCAGTACTCTTTTCCGTTGTACATGCCATCATCTCCATTCTCTGTTTTTTCGCATATTCACTGCGATGCTAGAGAGTGAATACCTATTTTTATGGTAATTTATCGGAAAGTTCAAAACAATGACAGCAGCTGTCAGAAAAAGCTGGAACGGACTGTCACGGACTGTCAGTTTCCTGGGGCAGCCGAGGTATAAAAAAATGCCATTCCCCTGCCGCGGACACGTCTTTTGCCGGACATGGAATGACACGATGGCGATTGCCTTTTTAGTTGATCTTGTCCAACCGCCCATGGTCGATGATTTTGAGCGCCTTCAGCGCGATGAGCAGCTCAAACTGGACGTGCGGATCGCGCAGGTCGCCGCCAAGAACGTCGGCGATCTTGTTCATCCGATAGCGCAGACCACTGATCGACAAAGCCAGTTTATCGGCCGTCTGCTCCAGATTGCCTCCATTGAGCAGAAACTGGTAGAGTGTTTCCAGCAAAATCATGTGATGGCTGTCTGCATTCTCATACAGCACACCGAGCGTCTCCCTGATCATCTTCCGAATGGCTTTTTCATTCTGTTCATTAATCAGCACGCCGATCATGCCCAGCTCGTGAAACGGAGAAACCGGTTCATTCCGGGAGGAGAAACGCGCAGCGGCGCGGGCTTCTTCGACAGCAACACCGGCCTCCAAGATGTTCGTGCTCCGCGAGCTGATGCCTGCTGCAAACGCGGCATGCTTGGTTTCCTTTTTGAGAAAAAACAGCAGCGCCTGCGCGACACTCTCGATGCCCTGCTTGTGCAATTGCTTCTCCGTGATGAGAATAATGACGCTGTCCGGCTGTTGGCCGATCAGGACGTGAAGGCTTTTTTCGCTAAAGAAAGCGGACACGGCCTCGAAGGTGTGCTTCTGCAGCGTCAGTTCCTGTTCCGCGCAGGGAGCCGTAAAATGGTACGCGAGAAAGACTACATGGTAGTCGTCGGATAGATCCAGCTGGAGATAATCCGCTTTCCTCATGATCTCGTGGGCAGAGAGGTACTTTCCGCGAATAATTTCTTCCAGGAAATAGCCTTTCACCCGTTCCATGGATTCCAATGCGGTCTTTTCCTTTAAGAACAGGAGGGAGCAAATCGTGGCGAACCTGCCCATAATCATCGAGTCGATCTCATATTTCGGCGTCCGTTCTCCCTCGTACAGAAACGTACAATATCCGGCGATCTTGTCCAGCAGAAAGATCGGCGCCACCAGTCTCGTGCCGCCTTTCCCCTGGCAGACGGTCGGCTTGTGAATCGCTTGCTTCTCGGGGGAAGCAGGCTGGATCTGCCTTTTGATCCGTTCGTAGGTTTCAGGGCTGATCCCTCTTAATGCGACGACTTGCCGATGGGCATCCTCGACCACAACGGGCAGCCTGGTTTGTCGATTGACAATCTCCAAAATGGCGTCCATGCTGTTTCCTTTAATGATCTCATCGGTCAAATCCGTGTGAATGTTCGTCACCAGCGCCAAGGTGTGCTTTTCCTGCAAAAGCTTTTCGTTGGTCTGTTCCAGCTCCTGAATCAGGGGCAGCTCTTTGCGGGTATAAAAAAAGGAGTCCGCTTCGTCCTGCCAGTCAACGAGCAGCCGTCCCTCCCAGATGCAGCAAGGCGCGCCCTCCCCTTCACACTGCAGCTCTTTAAAAAAGACTTCTTCCCCGACCAGGGCTTTGATGTAGCCTGTGGCATAGCCGGTCAGCGTATGGCAAACGGGACATGGGCTTTTGCCAAAATTCCGCACATATTGGGCGGCTTCAAAGGACTTTTCCCAGACCCCCTTGAAATAGAGCGATTTGACCGTCTGATTCTCCATTTCCAGAGCTTTCTCGGTGATCCGGGATTTCGCGTGTCCTTTCAATGCATGCATGACGGGGCCGCATTCAATTTTTTCCATCATGCTCAGCGACTCGTTTTTGGCGATCTCGATCGCATCTTCCTGCCCCAGATGATAGCCGTATTGAAAGAAAAACGATTTGACCCGGTGAAGCCCGATGTTCTCTATGAGATCGCGCTGCAATGTGCCAAATGCGGTGGTAGAAATCAAAACAGCGCTTTCATGATTGCTGTAGAGGAGTTCATCCTCCTGCCTGATGACTAATAGGTCGCGCAACACGAGAGTCTTTTTCATTTCCATTTCCCCTTGCTACCCGAATGTAAAGGAAATCAAAAGCTTCACGGAACAGGTGCATCATTCAGACGAATACAGCTCAGGTCGGACTTTGTATGGGTCTATCCGAATTTTCAGTTTGATTTATTATAAGGGAACCTTCGGTCAAATGAAAGGGCTTTCATAAGTGGACGCTTTGCAGCCAGCCAGAAAAAACAGAGAAGCCGCGGCATCGGCCCCTCTGTTTTTGGACTGGCAGGACTTGCTTCTGGAAGATTTGGCTGATTTTCTCGAACTCTTCGGCGCCCGGGCGCACGAACCGGCCGGTTACAGGATCCCGTGCAAGCTCGCCCCTTTGACAAACAGTCGTTCGCTGTTCTTCTCGACCGTCGGATCCGGGATGAGCGGCGGCGCATGGTGCGGCTTCAATCTGGCGTCGATGATCAGCGTGTCGCACGCCCAGTGCTTGTGCTCGTAGTGGCTGTTCACGCCGTGAATGTCGTGCGAAGGGTTGCTGCGCGTAAACGTCGCCCACAGGAAGTTGGACAGGTCCGCTGTCAAAAACTCGCTGTCGTCGCAGAGGATGACCAACGGGCACGTCTCCAGTCCCCCCCGTTCGCGGATCGCCGCGTTGAGCTCCTGCATTTCCTGCTGAACCTGCGGGTAGCTGCGAAAGGCCTGCCCTTGTACCGCCACGACCCCTGGCATGACAAGCCGCGGCTGAAAGACGCAGCGCAAGTCTTTCAGCGCATCCGGCACTTCGGTGCACAGGTCGCGCAATTTGTCCCCGTAGGCGGCGAAGATGACCTTGGAGCCGCTGTTGAGCCCGGTTCCCGAATAATCCAGCGTATCGATCGTCGTATTCGTCTGGAAATGAATGTCCCGATGCAGATCCAGACGCTCCAGCATGTAGGTCAAAAACTCCACTTCCCGGTGGGTGTCCAATCGCTGCCGGTCTTCCGCCGTAATGAACAAATACTTGGCGAGGCTCAGCTGGCCCGTCCCGAGAATCCGGTTGGCGATGGTGAGCAGCTCGGTCGGCTGCCTGACCTGCTGATAAGGGGTGTAGCGCTCGCTGCCGATGGCAAACAGCAACGGGTGCACGCCTGCCGCATCTACCGCATGAACTTCTTTGACCCCCGGAATCTCCTTCACGATCGCACCGCCTGTGAGCTCGTGAATCAGGGCGCCAAAAGACGTGTCTTCCTGGGGGGGACGGCCGACGACGGTAAACGGAAAGATCGCATCGGGCTTCGCGTACACCTTTTTCACGCTCATGACCGGGAACGGATGGACCAGGCTGTAGTAGCCCAGATGGTCTCCGAACGGCCCCTCCGGTCTCGTCTCTTGTCCATGTATCTCGCCTGCAATCACGAAGTCGGCGTCAAGGCTGATGCAAAAGCCGTCAATATAGCTGTACTGAAATCGGCGTCCTGCCAGCATGCCCGCGAAGGTCAGCTCGCTCATTCCTTCCGGCAAAGGCATGACGGCAGACAAGGTATGCGCCGGCGGACCGCCAAGAAAGCAGCTGACCTTCAGCGGCTCTCCCAATTTGTTCGCCTTGTCCTGATGGATCCCGATCCCGCGGTGAATCTGGTAATGCAGCCCGATTTCCTTGTTCAGCTCATACTCGTTGCCGTTTAGCTGCATCCGGTACATGCCGAGATTGGAATGCATGATTCCGGGTTTTTCCGGATCCTCCGAGTAGACCTGGGGCAGCGTCACGAATGCCCCGCCGTCCATCGGCCAGCTCTGGATGAGAGGCAGGTCCGCAATGCTGATCTCGCGCGCCGTCACAGGACCGCCCCCCGGCTGTTTCGCCGGAAGCGCCTTCCACGCCGCGAGTCCGTTGCCGATCTGTTGAAAAGGGTTCTTCAGCGCTTTTATCGGATCGTTGCGCAGGGCGATGACGCTTTCGACCGCCTTCCACGTATCCCGGAAGATGAACTTGCTGCGCTCGATCGTGCCGAACAGATTGGATACGGCCCGAAACTTCGAGCCTTTTACATTTTCAAACAGCAAGGCAGGTCCGCCTGCTGCATAGACTTTCAGATGAACGGCGGCCATTTCCAGATAAGGATCCACTTCTTCCCGAATGCGGACCAGATGTCTATGTCTCTCCAGGTCGACGATGCACTCTTCCAAATTGCGATACATCCACGCTATTCTCCATTCACTAGAAGGTTGGTTGCTTGCTTGCGAGCGTTTCCGTTTCTATCATACATCATGTCACGGCTTCATAGTCTGCTGACTTTTGGCGGGAACCAAAAAAACCCACTTCCCGCGGTGCAGGGCATGGGGCAACCCAACTGTAATGCCCCCCATTGTCAAGACACATTCTGCAAAAAAATAAGTTGTGTCCTCCATTCTCTTTTAATGGGTTGGTGTTTCTATAAAGGCGGCTTGACATGGAGCCTCTGCGGGCATGACTTCCCGCGATTGGGCGATGGCTGGAAATCTACCATCGCAAGGCTGCCGAGAATAGTGGAGTCTTTAAAACGAACACGACGATTTAAAATGATGGAGTATGTTCGGGAACGCGGTCAGTCAAACCCAATCCAAGAAACCAACGGTAAGCAACATTAGTCTGAATTTCTTGTTCAAGACGTCTTTCTGAATGAAATCCGTTAAAGTAGCCTTTAAAAAAAATCATTTTGAATAAAACCAACGGATCAATGGTCGGGTGCCCATTGCCTTATCTGTAATAAGGGCGAATCTCTAAGATGAACGATAAATCGATGTATTTATCAATTTTTCGGATCATGTGGTCTTGAGGAACGAGTTGCTCAATCGAAACAAATTCATATGCAGTTTGCTTATCTTTATTTGAACATAACATGACGATCTACGGTATTTTGTTAATATTATACATATTAACGCGGTGTCGTTCATCCTGTCTTTACTGCCGCTTACTTGTAATCTCCCAGCAGATAGTTGTAAAACGGCTGGTCGACCCAGAACTGATAGGTCTCCACCGCAGCCTGCCCGTCGATCTTTTTGAAGCCCTCCACCACTTTGGCGGATTGGTCGTTCAGCGAGAATGACTGCGCGATGAAACGGCCTTGCTTGATCAGGTTGTTCGTGATGACCGGATAGTCGGCCAGCTCCGTGCGGGAATGGTACAGCGGCTGCCACCAGGACCCTTTCAGCAGACCTGTGGCGTCTTCCGAATTTTTCTTCGCGTATTGCAGGATCAATGGCTGGAACCGTTTTTTCTCGTCGACGCTGGCGAATTCGAAGCTGAGATCGTATTCCTTCGCGTAGGCGATGTAGTTGCCGTTTTCGATCTGCACCACTTGGTAATCATCGGTCTGGACAGGCTCTCCCCATTCCTTCAGATAGAGAAAGGCAGAGGTCTTCGGCTCGAACTGCACTTTCGCGTCGATGCCTTCGCTTTTCAACAGCCCGATCAGTTGAATCGCGTGACTGATCTCGCTGTGACCGTATGTGATCGTCCGCTCCGGATCAAAATGCGGATCGTAGGCAGCGTCTTTCAGATTGTAGCCGGTAATCAGGTCTTGCTTCAGCGCGGTGTCGACGATCTGCTGCAGCTCTCCCGCCTCGATCAGCTGCGATTCGTCCCAGGCATGCGCCAGCTTGCCGTAGATTCCGTCCTCGCTCACGGTGCCGAGATCGTTTTTGTAATGGCCGCTCACTTCGGACACTTTCGCCAGCAACTGATAGGCGATATCGGCCGAGACGGCTCCCGTCCCTTTCCCTTCGCTCACCTGGCTGCCCGAGACGAGGCCCGTATCGAGCGCCACGGCCAGCTCCTGCGCGCTCTGCAGAGAGAGCGAGCCGTCTGTCGGGTAGGCGACGCCTGCTTTTTGCAGGACGGCTTTCACTTTCTCCTCACGGTATGTATCGGCCAGCTCTTTCAAGTCTGCGGCTTTGACTGCTCCGCTGATCGCCTCGACCAGACGCAATGGAGCTGCCCCCGTGGTCAGGAATCCTTTGGCAGCCGCTTCCTTTTCCGTAATACTGGAAATGCTAGCCACGACTTTGGCCAAGGCTGCCGCATATTGCTCGCGCGAGACGGCTCCGGCCAACTGGATTCCGTATTGCTGCTTCACGTAGCTGCTCCATTCGGCAGCTGTGGCGCTTCCCTGCTGGACGGAGACTGCTGCTGGCGCTGCGGCAGCGGACGGGCCGGCAGCTCCTGCCGCCTGCGGCCATGCGATCGCGGCCAGAAGCACCGCCGATGCGGACATCTGCAACCATTTTTGGGACTGGATCATAAAACGTTCCTCCTCTGATTCTCTTTCTCTCAAACACACCATAACCAATTAATCCGATTTACATACTAGGTAAATGTATTGTACAAAAATACCATCCCTTGCGCAACCGTGTCAAGAGGTTTCCGCCGCATGAAAAAAAGCAGCTCGCGGGTCTCCCCAGGCCGAACTGCCTATTTGCTAGAGCGATGGCTAAAGATCGTAGCTGCGGCTCGTCTCAGCAAGCGGCAGCGGGTGGGTGATGATTGTTTCGGGCCGAACGACTATTTCCCGGTCAGCTCGGACCATTTGCTCCTCTTGACAGGCGGGGTGTAATTCCGCATTTTATCGAGCAGGACAGACGGATCCCTCTCACACAGGATCAGTTCCCCTGGATTGGCGGGGATAAAGCCGGTCGCCTGCGCATGATTCAACAGTTCGATGAGCGGCGTGTAGTAGTCGTCTACATTCAAAAGCCCGATCGGCTTGGAGTGGAGGCCGATCTGCCCCCAGCTGACGACCTCGAAAATTTCCTCAAAGGTACCGTATCCACCTGGCAGCGCGACAAACCCGTCTGACAGATCGCCCATTCGCGCTTTGCGCTCATGCATCGTAGCGACTTCATGCAGCTCGGTCAATCCGGTGTGGACGATTTCTCCCCGGAACAGCCCGGTCGGCATGACGCCGATCGCTTTTCCTCCACTCGTCAGAACGGCATTGGCGACTCTCCCCATCAGTCCCATGTTCGAGCCGCCGTACACCAAATCAAGCTCTCGTGCGACCAGCTCTCTGCCCAGTTCCTTCGCGACACGTTCGAAAGCAGGATTGACCCCTGGATGGGAGCCTGCGAACACGCAAATACGTTTCATGTTATCCTCCCGAGACTTGTTGATGTGAGATGAAGTAGGTATCTATTCTAAGTGTATCGCATCATTTTTTCACAATCCAGACAAGAGTCAATCAAACAGCAAAAACGGGTGGACCGCTGACGAGCCGTTTTCCTGCTCATCCGCGGCACCCGTTTTTGCTGTTTATCCCAGCGTGTCAAAGGCTTCCTTCATGACTTGCGCGATGAAGTCGAGATCGTCGCTCGTGGTGCTAAATGGCGGAGACAAGGTCAGCACGTTGTTGAAGCCGGGGATCGTATCCCCGTTGCGCCCGATGATGAGCCCCCGCTTCTTGCATTCCGCAATCACCTGTGCCAGCTTGGCTGGCGCTGCCGGCTCTTTCGTTTTGCGGTCCTCTACCAGCTCGATGCCCATGAGGAAGCCGAAGCTGCGAATCTCGCCGACGTAGGGATGATCGGCCAGGAACGCGAGCTTGCCGCGCAGCTCGGCGCCGAGCTGCTTCGCCCGCTCCACCAGCTGTTCTGCTTCCATCAGCTCGAGGTTTTTCAGCGCCAGCGCGCAGGCCGCCGGGTTGCCGCCGAACGTGTTGACGTGACGGAAGTGCAGGTTCGTGCCCTGCTCGTTGAAGCTGTCGGCGATATCCGCCCGGACGGCAGTCGCCGACAACGGCAGGTACGCACTCGTGATCCCTTTTGCCATCGTCACGATGTCCGGCTTCACACCGAAGTTTTGATGCCCGAACCTCTCCCCCGATCTGCCGAAGCCGCAGATGACCTCGTCGACGATCAGCAGCACGCCGTACTTGTCGCAAATCTCGCGCACTTTCGGCATGTACTCGGGAGCCGGGACGAGGACGCCGCCGCCAGTGATGGTCGGTTCCATAATGACGGCCGCCACTGTCTTTTCGCCTTCCCAGTTGATCACCTGATCGAAAAACTGCGCGCACTCCATATTGCATTGGCCGTACGACTTGCCAGCCGGGCAGCGGTAGCAATAAGGCGGCGGCACATGGAGGAAGCCCGGCGTCAGCGGCTCGTATTTCTCTTTGCGGATCGACTGCCCCGTCGCTGCCAGAGCCCCCATCGTGTTGCCGTGATAGGCGCGGTGGCGGGAAATGAACTTGTAGCGTCCGGGATCCCCGTTCTGGTGATGGTACTGGCGGGCGATCTTGAAGGCGACCTCATTCGCTTCCGAACCGCTGTTGGAAAAGAAGACGCGGTACTCCGCCCCCAGCCACTCGCTGACTTTTTCCGCCAGGCGAATGGCCGGCACGTGGCTCTGCGTGAGCGGGAAGTACGCCAGCTGCTTCAGCTGCTCATAGGCGGCGTCCGCCAGCTCTTGCCGCCCGTAGCCGATATTGACGCACCACAGGCCGGACATCCCGTCGAGATAGCGGTTGCCGTCGATATCCGTGATCCACGAGCCCTTCGCTTCCGTCACGATCATCGGATTGGGGTTGTAAGGGGACATGTGATGCCACATGTGCGAGCGGTCTGCTTCCAGCAGGCTTTCCTTGTCAAACGATTGCGTCAGTTGCTCTTCCATCGCGGGCTCCTCCTTATTTCACGAAAACTTTTTGCGATCCGATGCTCGTGTCTCGGTCCTCGAACCAGCGGGAGGTGACGGTCTTTTTCTTGGTGTAGAACAGCACGCCGTCCTTCCCGTTGGCATGCAGGTCGCCGTAGAAAGACTCCTTCCAGCCCGAGAAGGCAAAGAAGCCCATCGGAGCCGGCACCCCTACGTTGACCCCGACCATGCCTGCCTCGACCCGCTGTACGAACTCTCTGCCCCATTTGCCGTTGTTCGTATAAATGGTCGCGCCGTTTCCAAAGCGGGAGCGGCTGATTGTCGCCAGGCCGGCCTCAAAATCCTTTACGCGCATGACGCTCAGCACCGGCGCGAAGATCTCGTCGCGGACAATGACCATCTCGGCGTCCGCCTTGTCAAAAATGGTGGGCCCGAGGAAGTAGCCGTCCGGATGCTCCCTGGCGTCCTCGCGCCCGTCGCGCACCAGCTGCGCCCCCGCCGCGACTCCTTTTTCAATGTAATCGCGCACCTTGGACAAGTGCGCATCGCGGATGACCGGCCCCAGGTCGACTCCTGGCTCCAGGCCGTTCCCCATCTTCAGCGCGTCGGATTCCTCGATCAAATACTGGACGAGCTGATCGGCGATTTCTTCCACGGCGACGACCGCACTTGCCGCCATACACCGCTCTCCCGCACATCCGAACGCGGAGCTTGCGATCGTCTTGGCGGCGCGGCGCAGATCGGTATCCGGCATGACCAGGTGATGGTTTTTCGCCCCGGCCAGGGCCTGCACCCGTTTGCCGTAGGTCGCGGCTGTCTTGTAGATGTGCTCGGCGACCGGCTGGGAGCCGACGAAGGAGATCGCCTTGACATCCGGATGCTCCAGCAGCCCGTTCACGACGTCGTGGCCGCCGTTAACCACGTTGAAGACTCCGTCCGGCAAGCCGGCTTCCTTCAGCAGCTCGGCGATGCGGATGCAGGAGACCGGCGTGCGCTCGGACGGCTTGAGCACGAACGTATTGCCTGCCGTGATCGCGATCGGATACATCCACATCGGCACCATGACCGGGAAGTTGAACGGCGTGATTCCCGCGACGACGCCCAGGGGGAAGCGGAGCACCTGACCGTCGATCTGGCTGGCGATGTTGGGCAGCGTCTCGCCCATCATCAAGGTCGGCATCCCGCAGGCGAACTCGACCATTTCAATCCCGCGCAGCAGTTCTGCCTGTGCTTCCGGCAGGTTTTTTCCGTTTTCCCGCGTGATCATCTCGGCCAGCTCATCCTGATGCCGGAGCAGCAGGCTGTGAAAGCGAAACATGACCCGCGCCCGGTCCGCGACAGGAGTCGCGCTCCAGTCGGCGGACGCGTCCTTGGCCGCCTGGACAGCCTGGTCCACGTCTTCCCTGGTAGACAGCGGCACGCGGGACAGCAGCTCGCCAGTGGCCGGATTGGGAACATCCTCGTAGCGGCTGGTCAGGGACTCCACCCATTCTCCCCCGATGTAGTTTTTCAATGGATTGGCGACAGTTGTCGTGCTCATTCCTTCATCCCCTTCACGTTCATTGTTTGACAATTCCATTTTATCCGAAAACAATGCCTGTCATCACTAGACAAAATGACAATCGCTTGGTAGCATGCATCTTACAGAATGTCAATTGCGGGTAGAAAATCACGCGATTCGGCAGCAGGGAGGGAGCGTTATGAGCAATGATTGGCGATTGACCGTAGCGGATGCGATCAGACGGCCTTTGTTTCAGCATGCGGAGGTCGCCGCGGGAAGCAGAGGGTTGGCGCGGCCGATCCGCTGGGTGCACGTCCTGGAGTCAGCCGATGCCTGTCAATATTTAAACGGCGGGGAATTGATCCTCTCGACGGGCCTGGGCTTTGGCGGAGAGCGCGGCAAGCGGCTGGCCTACTTGTCCGAGCTGATCCGCCTAAAAGCGGTCGGGCTCTGTATGGAGCTGGGCGACTACATCCCGCACATTCCCGAGGATATGCTGGAAATGGCCGATCATCACGAGTTTCCTCTGATCGTCTTTCACCGGCCGGTCCGCTTTGTCGATATTACGCAGGACCTGCATGAGCATCTCATCAATCGGCAGATGCAGGCGCTGCGCGACCTGGAGGCGTACTCGCGCAGCCTTGCGCAGCTCAGCCTGCAGACCCAGGGAATTCCGCGAGTGCTGCAGCATTTCCAGGCGGCGGTGCAGACGCAGGTGTTCCTGTATTCGCCGGAAAGCCCGCCGCAATTCGCGCCCCCGCTCCCGCAGAGCGTGCAGACCGAGTTGACCGAGCTGCTGCGCGCCCATTTTCAGCGAACGGATGAGACGGGCAACGCGGCTGCTGGATCGTTCGCGCTGACCGATACGAAACAGATCGTCTACCAGCCTGTCATGGCCATGGGCCATTTGCTGGCGTACGTCGGCCTGGTTCTGTATGAGCGGCAGGCGGATGAATATCTGCTCCTCAGCTTGGACAGCACCGTCAGCACCCTGGCCCAGATCATGATGCGGAAAATGTTCGCAGAGGAGCAGGCGCTGGCGACGGAAAACCGGCTGTTCGACGATCTGCTCGCAAACCGCCCTATCCCGGAAGAGCAGATGCGCTCGCTCATGGGCCTCCCCCTGACCGCAAAGCCGCCTGCCTACCACGCCATGCTCATGTCGTTTCAGCGCATGGCTGCGGGGCAAGCGGACACACTGCCTCCCCACGACCTGACCGCCGTTTTTCGCGCGGTCATGACGCGACTCGGCTTTCGCGCGTTCGTCCGCTGCAGCGCAGACCGCTTCATGCTTCTCCTCGTCGAAAGACAGCCGGCAGCTGAGCCGCGCCGTCTGCTGGAGAAAGCGATGCAGGAGCTGGACCGGATCAGCAGGCAGATGCTGGGCGCCGACACGCAAATCCGGTTCGGCGTCGGCAGGGTCGGCAGACGATTGACGGATGCGAGCAGGCATCTGGCAGAGGCGGAGCAGGCCCTGGCCTTTCAGCATGAGGCACACGGTCCCTTTTTTGCGGATCTCGGGCTGTTTCGGCTGCTCTTTCACATCCCTCGCGAGCCCGTGCTCAGCAGCTTCATCCACGATTACCTCGACCCGCTGCTCGCGCATGACCGGGAGCACGGCTCTGCTCTGGTGAATACGCTGCGCGTCTATTTCGATACGAACCTGTCCAAGCAGGAAGCGGCGGACAGGCTGTATATCCACCGGCAGACGCTCTATCATCGGCTGGAGAAAATCGCCGAGTGTCTCGGGGAGGATTACGCGCAGCCTCACCGCCGCTTGTGTCTGGAAATCGCGCTGCGGGCGCTCGCCTGGCTGCAAAGCGCAGACGGCGAGGAGGCCCGGACGGCAAAAGAATAGTCCGGTCGGCGCTCAGGCGCGAACCGGACTTTGGCATCGCTGGCAGGATCACTGCTGCCTGCCAGGGTAACGCAGGGTGAGTCGATAGCTCGCCTCGGCGCCCTTTTTCAGCTCGACCCGTACTTTGTACAGGCCTGACTGGGGCAAGTAAAACTCCAGCTGTTCCGGATTGTTTCGGGTCGTCGCGGAGGCGACCTCGTTCATCCACCTGTCGTAGACGTACACATTCACATCGGAGCGCCCCTCCCATGTCGCGGACAGCTTCACCGTCCCTTCCCGAAGCAGGCGGATGGTGTGGTCGCGGTACGGCTTCTTCTTGGTGAGTGTCGCCATGTACGCGACCTCCTTGCCCTGTTCCGGTTCGTCCCCGCTCCATTTGCCCGTCGTCGCGAGTGCGTAGGGCTGCGGGCCTTTCGGGATGTTGTAGCCCTGTATGGTCACGGTGTAAGTCCCTTTCTTCGGCTCTTTGATCCAGATCTGCTCGACGTTGTTCACATGGTCGACCTCGTCATTGTAGGGGGCCTCGAAAAAGTCATTGCCGTTCAGCTTTTGCCCGTCCGGAGTCTTGACCGTCAAGTTCAGGTCGTTGACCAGCGCCCGTCTGGCTGCCAGGGAAGCCGGGTAATCCGTCCACGCGAGCGTAATCGCCAACGGTTTGGAATCATCCGACACTTCCACGTAGTACGCAGCTTTGCCCCTCGTCTTGAGCCCCTTCTTTTCATCCTGGTAGCTCGTCTGAATCGCTGAAGCGAGGTTGGCCCGACCGTAGCCCTGCAGCCGCATGTCCTCGTTCAGTTCATCCGCGCCGCTGAGCAGAATCGCCTTGAGCAGTGCCGCGCTTGGCTTCGTTTCGCCTTGCTCGCGCAAAAATTGCCGCACCTGCGCCACCCCCCCTGCCATGATCGCCGTCGACATGCTCGTCCCGGTCATAGAGGCATAGCGTTCGCTTATGCGCTGGTCAAAGTTTTTGCCGGGGGCGAGCGAGGATCGCGTCGACACGATCGAAGTGCCGGGCGCCACGAGATCCGGCTTGATCCGGCCATCCGCGGTCAAGCCACGGCTGCTGTACCTCCAGACATCATCTGCATCGTCGGACTGCGACCCCATGCGCGGGCGGTCATTTTCCGTGGCTCCTACGGCGATCACGTTCTTCGCGGTGGCCGGGCTGCCGACCGTCTGATAGCCTTCATCGCCCACGTTTCCTGCCGCTACCAGCGCGGTCATGTCGGGATGCTCCCACAAAAACTGGTCAAATAAATACGAGGTATAGCTGTATTCCCCCTCGTCGTCATCCCCCCAGGAATCGGAGTGGATCCGCGCGCCGTCCTCGTACGCTTCGGTCAAGATCGTTTTGACGTCTGTCTCCAGGCCTTCATCCTCGTTTTCGATGGCGTGAAAGACGAGCTTCGCGCCAGGCGCCATGCCTTTGTACTCCCCGTCTGATGCCGCCCCCGTGCCGAGAATGGAGCCTGCGACATGCGTGCCGTGTCCGTGCCGATCACGGGCATCTCCCGGTCTCCCCAGCGCGTGCAGACTCTCGATCTGCCCCTGAAAATCGGGGTGCATCGTCTCTTCGTCACCCGTATCCAGTCCGGTATCTGCCACCCCGACGAGCTGACCTTCCCCGGTGTAGCCGGTGGAAGATAGCTCGTCCGCGTGCAGAATGGATGCCGCCACATCGTTGCGCAGCTTGTTTGCCGGTACGGGCACGACGGCGACCACATCGTCGGACTGGATCACTTCTTCCATGGCTTGTCCGCTCATCGTCGCGATCGCGATCTGTCTGGACGCTCCAGGCGCCTGCTGTTCCCGCACGCCGTTTTGCGACAGGCTGCTCACCGTTCGGCGCATGTTCACGCCGCCATTAAAGCCGATGACCGCCACTTCCACAGCATGTGGTTTCCCCAAAGCGGCTCGCAGGACGGGGGCGACCTTGGAGACAGGCGAAAAGGGCGCAACCTTTTTCACGAAGGAGAGCTTCTCCAGTTTCTTTTTCACTTGCGGACGATCGAGCCGGGCGATGAAAGCGAAATCGGGCAAATAGTCTCCCAGTTTGACGCCCGCGTCCTCGAGCTCTTCCTTCCATTCTTCCCGGACAGGCCCATTCAACTGGATGATGACGAGCTCAGACTTGCCCGCCCCACTGGCGGCTGCCGCCTCGATCGCCGTCTTTTCCTTTGCCTCGATCTGTATCTGGCCCTTGCGCTCGCTCATTTGTTTCGCGTCTGCCGGCATGGTCGCCACCACTAGCGAAAATGCGACGACCGCAAAGATTCCTGTGTGCAAACGTCTTTGCAATCCAAAAACACCCTTCCCAAATTGGCGTACTAATGCCATTATACGGGAAAGGGGTGTCGGTGAAAAAGAGCGGGAAGAAGGGAAACAGGGACAAAAACTAGGTTTCTGTCCCTGTTTCTTCCCGAATCCAGTCGAGGATCGGCGAAAAATCCGCCCATGTCAGCGTCGTCAGCAAGCTCTCGGTCCAGTCCTGCTTCGCCACGGTCATCAGACGGAGCGCCTGATGCTGCATCGCTTCCTGCAGCAGGTTTTGACTAAATCGCCCGTTGCCTTCCAGGCGCCGGGACGCCTTTGCAGCCAGCAGCTTGTCCCGGACCCGAAGCAGCGCTCCGTCTTCGATCTGATAGCCCGAGCTCTGTGCCGCCTGCTCCAGAATGTGGACGAGCTCGTCAGCGGTGTAATCCGGAAACGGAATGTACTTCTTGAATCGCGACAAGAGCCCCGGATTGCTGGTCAAAAGCTGATTCATTTCCACCGGGTAGCCGGCCAGCACGACGACCAGATTTTCCGCATGCCTGGTCATCTCCTCCACGAGCGTGTGCACGGCTTCCTGGCCATAATCGCGCTCGCTGCTGCCCAAAAGCGAGTAGGCTTCATCGATAAACAGCACGCCGCCCAACGCTTCCCGCACTTTTCGACGAGCGAGCGAAGCGGTCTGGCCGACATAGCCGGCTACCAGGTCGGCGCGGCTCACCTGCACCAGATCTCCCCGCTTCAAAAAGCCAATTTCTTTCAAAATCTGGGCGTACAAGGCCGCCACCGTCGTCTTGCCCGTGCCCGGATTGCCGGTAAAAACGGCGTGCAACTCGATCGGGCTCATGGGCATCCCGCGTGCGCCCCGCTCCTGCTGGACGGCGACGAAAGCGGCGATTTTCTTGATTTCCGCCTTCACCTGATCGAGCCCGATCAACTGCTCCAGCTTGTCAGCCGCCGAGACGCCCTCGCTCGCAATCTCCTCCTCGGCGACGTCCCCAGGCAAAAGCACCGTATAGTCCTGCCAATCCGGATCTCTGCCTGCCGTCGCCCGCCCTTTGGCAAAGATGGCGTCGAGCACGATGTTCGTGACGGTCCGGGCATTCCCGAACGTCTCGTCCACCTGCGCCTTTTCGATCCGCTGCCGCAGCGCGCGTCTCGCCGGCGCGGTCATGAAAAAGTCGTTGCGCTGCGCCACTTGTTCCGCGATGGCCAGCAATTCGTCCGGCGTGTAATCAGGCAGCAGAAAGTGTCCCGTCTCCGGGAAGCGGCTGTACAAACCGGGATTGGCGAGGAGAAAATGGCGCATCTCCTCCGGGTAGCCGGCCAGAATGACGACAAAGCGTCCCGCGTACTCCCCGCTCGTCATCGCAGCGACGAGCGTATCGATCGCGGCTTGTCCATAATCGCTCCCGGAGCTGTCCGGACGCTTCAGGCTGTACGCCTCATCGATGAACAGCACGCCGCCGTCCGCCTGCTTCACTGCCTCCACGACGCGCTGCTCGGTCTGCCCGACATACGCCCCGACCAGATGAGAGCGGTCCACTTCCACCATCTGCCCCCGCTCCAAGAGGCCCAGCTCATGGTACAGGCGAGCAATCTGGCGAGCCAGCGTGGTCTTCCCCGTCCCGGGATTGCCCATGAGCACCAGGTGCAGCGGCAATTGGTCCAGCATCTGCCACCCTTTTTCCTCGCGCTGACGCCGGTACTGCAAAAACTGGGCGAGCTGGCGGACACGGTGCTTGATCTCGCCGAGGCCGATCAGCCCTTCCAGCTGCTCCAGGGCGCTCAGCTCGGGCGTCTCCCCCGCCTTCTCCTGGTCAGTCGAATCGTCCGCAGCCAACAGGCGGGCTTTTTGTTCATGCTGACGAGCCAAGGCCCGGATCGTATCTTGCAGCCGGGACAGCAGCTCCGTCGAGAAAAAGACGCCGGACAGCGAATGGGCGTACGCTTGTACCCGCTCCGTCAGCTCCTGCAGCAATCGCTCGCGATTCGTGTACAGCTTTTCCAGCTCTTCAGCCGCAGACACTCGCTGCGGGTCTTGCAGCTCTCTCGCGGCCTGCAGCGCCAAAGCGGCCAGCCCGCGCCATTTTCCGATGTCTGCCAACTCGGTAGCTGCCAGAGACGACAGCACTTCTACCGTTCGCCTGCGCGTCACGACGTTGTCTGTCTCCCGAATGGCCGGAAAGGCATCGGCGAGCATATGTTCCCGCAGTGCGGAAAAATGGAGCTGCAGCTTCCCTTCCCACACCGGCCGGCAGGATGGGTCGAGCTGGGCGGCGCGTTCCAGCCATTCTTTGGCCAACGCTCGTCCGCCTTTCTTGCCCATGCGCAGCGCAGCCATTCTCGCGAGCACAACCGCCTCTGCCCGATCCAGTGCTGACGCATCGTTCTCGCTTGCCCGCAGCGCTTCCGACGATTGGGCAGTTCTTCGCTGCTCGATCTCCCGCAGCAGCGCAATCAGCTCGCCTTCCGAGACGTGCCGCATCGCATCCGGATTCGTCCGCCACCCTCCGATCGTCTGAATCGGATCCCGTTCCTGTTGCTGTTGCATCTATGCTCTGCTCCTCCCGAACCGTTCTGTCTCTCCTGTTGTAGCATATTTGCCAGAGCCTGAAAAGACAAGTGCTGCCGCTTCAGGCACTTGGGGCGACCGTCTTTTGCTGATGTCTGCCGATCTGCGCGCGGGCAACCAGGACAGCGAATGCGATCACGAGCCCGGCCATCCCGAATTCGCCCCATGCCCCGCCAAAGCCGTACAGCGTGGCTCCCACGACAGGTCCGGCAGCCATTCCCCCATAGCGAATGAAGTTGTAGATGCCGCTCGCGGTGGCGCGTTCTTTTTCGAAGACCTCGGAGAGCAGCGTCGTGTGGACGGGCATGACGATCCCGAGCGTAAAGCCAAACAGGGCGCTCGCGGCAATCATCAGCGGCAGAGACACGTCCGTCACCAGCTGTACGGGCAGGAACAGCAGAAAAGCGTGATAGGCAAACATTTGCGTGAAGCCGAGCAAATAAAGAATCTTATTAGCCTTCACGGAAGAATCACTCCAAACAGGTTATGGTGTCCAAGGAAACAATCAGACGATAAAATAAGACGAGCCAGATTCGGGCGGCAGCCCCCTTCACTCTGGTTCTGGCCAGGTCTTATCCATTTCGATCGTCGCCTCCCGCATGATTTTCTCCAAAATCGCCAGCTCGGAGTCGCTGTACTGCGCCAAAAGTCAAGCATGCGCCGCTCCAAGCGCCTGTGAAAGCGTTCATGAAACGAAAAGACGGATTCGCCTCCGCTGGTCAGACGGAAGAACACTTCTTTCTGGTTGTCCGCCAATTGATAGCGCTCGATCAATCCCTTTTTCAGCAGCTTTCCCGTTATTTTCGAGATGGCGCTCTTCGTCACCCCGATATGCTGGGCGATGGACGTGACATTGACCTTGTCTTTTTCTCCGATCGATTGGATGACGTGCAGCTCCGTTACGGACAGATCAGCGACCTCACCATAGTCAGACATGCTTCGCCGAATGAGTTCCAGCAGAAAATTTTCTCTAAATGAAAAGAAAGCGCAGCCCCTATGCGAAGCTGCGTCCCCTCTTTCTAGTCATACGGTAACGTTCCCCATCTCCACGTCTGCGGAAAAATGAGCGAGAGCAGCAGCAAAGACATCTGCTATGTGCTTATCCATGATTAGGCAGCGTCGACAACGCTCTGCCCGTCCTCGCGCGATTCACACCGCATACACTTTTTTGCTCGGCAGCTCCAGGCAATTCAGCTGTCCGCCGAACACGGCCCCTCCGTCGATCCCGATGATGTTGTTCTCGCCGAAGTAGACATCGTGTTTGCCGTGCAAAAGTTCCGTCGGTGTATGGCCGAAAACGACGGTCTTGTTTCCCTGATAGCCTTTATGAAACTCCTCGCGAATCCACATCAGCATGTACGGATCCGTCTCGTGCAGCGGAGTCGTCGGGTGGACGCCGCCATGCACGAAAATATAGTCCTCTGTCTCATAATAGCAATCCAAGCCGTTCAAAAAGGCGATGTGCTGCTCCAGCAGAGAAGTCAGCTCCAGCGATGCGGGGGCGCCGCTTGCCAGCTCGCCAGCGGCATGGCCGTAACTGGCCAATGTCTGTTGGGCGCCGTTGCGGAACCAACGTTCGATCACTGCCGGATCTTGTTCAAACGACCTGATCATCATGTGATCGTGGTTGCCCATCAAGACGATGGCGCCTTGCGCGTGCAGCCCCATGACCCTCTCCAGCACTCCCCGGGAAGCCGGACCGCGATCAATATAGTCACCCAAAAGAATCAGCTGATCCTTCTGCGGATCGTAGCCCGCTTTTTGGATCAACGATTCCAGCTTCTCCAATTCCCCGTGAATGTCGCTGATGACCAGCATTCGTTCCATTCGCTGAACCTCCTTTCTTTCTCTCGCTCGCTTTTCCCCATTGTAAGCTCGGCACAGCTGCAATTCCAGGGCAAATCTGTCTTTGGCAAAACAGCATCGGTCCGGGTCACCCGAAGCCGAGGCTGTTCGTCATGTGATTAGACTGGGGAAAATCGGGACAATACGGTCTCTTGACGAACAGCTTGGCCATTCGACAGCAGCACGACAAGAACGCCGCTGCCCTCCTCCGTTCCCTCTTCCCAGTCAAGAGAAAACGGCACCCGAGCAAACGCGTCGTCTTCGTCTGCGCAGGCCAGCATGGCGCGCAGCGTATCGACGGTCATCGGAACAGGGACGCTTGCGCCTTGCTCATCCGGAATGGACAGCCATTTTGGTGCGTCTTCGAAATATTGGACCGTATCCAACAGCAGTGACAGCTGCTGCCAGCTCAGTGGGGAAACAAACGGCTCGAACGCTCGTGACATGGCGGAATCACTCCTTCTCATCGCCGGCTTCTTCGTCGAACAGGCTGAACTGCTCCTCGGACGCCTTTGGCTGGGAGCTGCCGGATGGCGCACCGTCACCCGAGCCTTTCAAAGCCGGCTCGTCCTTCCCTTCGGTTGGCAGAACCGTTTGAAACGCTACGGCTTTCGCCCCGCCTTCGACAATGGAGCGCCCAATGCCTCCCTGTTCGTTGACGATCACCTGCTCGGTGTCAACGAGTCTCCACTCATTTTGCGCCGTCCAGGCGTACATCGTTTCCTCGATGCAGAGCGCGATCAGCTGATGCGGATGGTTTTTGCGCTTGCGGATCAGCTGGACGCCTTTTCCGGCGCGTCCTTGGAGCGGGATGTCGGCAATGGCGGTGCGCTTCACGACGCCTTCTGTCGTGAGCAGGCTGAAAGCACGCGAATCGGCTTCCGCCACAGGCAGCATCGCGATCACGTCATCACCAGCAGCGAGCGCGAGCGCTTTGACGCCGCTGGAGGCGCGGCCGGTCGGGCTGACCTCGCTGCGGAGGAAGCAAATGCCCATGCCGTCCCGAGTCGCCCCGAGGATACAGCCTTCCTCGTTCGCTACAAACGCTGTGATGAACTCGTCGTCCTCCGACTTCAGCTTCGCTGAGACGAGCGCTCCCGAGCGGTTCGTTTCGTACTCGGACAATGCCGTCTTCTTCACGAGTCCGAGTCTGCTGACGTGATACACATACAGCGGCTGCTTGAAGCTTTCGACGATGGTAAAGCCGACGATCTTCTGCTGCTTCTCCAGCGGAATTACGTTGACGAGAGCAGAGCCGATATCCTTCCATTTGTCGTCCGGGAAGGAATTGACCAGCGTCGCGAAATATTTGCCGTCCTGGGTAAAGAACAGCGCCGTATGCGACGTGTTCGTTTCCACGAAGTAGCGGACACGGTCGCTCTCTTTGGTTCCGCACGTCTCGATGGTGCCGCCCATCGACTTGAAGGAGCGCGGACTCGTCCGCTTGATGTACCCTTCATTCGTGAGCGTCACGATGCAGTCTTCCGCATTGATCTGCATCGCGATGTCGATCTTGATCTCCTCGATCTCTCCCTGGATTTCCGTCAGACGCGGCTCGTCGTACTTTTTCTTGATCTCGTTCAGCTCGCCGGTGATGACCTGAATCAGCTTTTTCTCACTGGCGAGAATAGCCGACAGCTCCTCGATCTCTTTGGCCAGCGTCGCCAGCTCCTTCTCCAGCTTGACGATGTCCAGACGGGTCAGGGAAGCCAGTTGAATGGCCAAGATCGCATCGGCCTGCACGTCCGTAAACCCGTACTTCTCCATGATGTTGCGCTTGGCGTCGGCGCGGTCCTCGGAATCCATGATCGTATCCACGATTTCCCGCAGGATGGATTTGGCCCGGATCAGACCCTGGACGATATGCTCGCGATGCTTCTTCTTGTCGAGATCGTATTGGGAACGGCGGGTGACGACTTCCTTTTGATGGTCGATGTACGCCCCCAGCAGGGCTTTGAGCCCCATCTGCTTGATCGTTCCCTCGTGAATCACGTTCATGTTGTAGTTGTAATAAATTTGCAGGTAGGTATTTTTGAACAGGTAGTTGAGGATCGCCTGTTCATCCGCTTCCTTGCGAATGTCGATCACGATTCTGACCTTTTTCAATTCCGCTTCTTTGCGGCCCGTCTCGTCGCGCACCGCGAGCGCGCCCTCGATTTTCCGCTCCATGACGAGCTCGTCAATCTGCGCGACCAGCTTGGATTTGACGACTTCGTACGGGATTTCGGAAATGACGATCTTTTTCAGCTTGCCGCCCTTCGGCTCTTCGATGTGCGTCCTGGCGCGGATGATGATCTGCCCGCGTCCGGTTTCGAACGCCTTCCTGATCCCGGATACGCCCTGCACGATGGCCCCGGTCGGAAAATCCGGCCCCTTCACGTACTGCATCAGCTCGTCGAGCGTAATCGACGGCTTGCGCATCTGGGCGATGGCCGCGTCGATGATTTCTCCCAGATTGTGGGTAGGAATATCCGTGGCAAAACCGACGGCAATCCCCGACGCTCCGTTCACCAGCAGGTTCGGGAAGCGGGAAGGCAGGACGGCAGGCTGCTGTGCCGAGTTGTCGTAGTTCGGGATAAACGTCACGGTATCTTTTTCGATATCGCGCGTCATTTCATTCGCCAAGGCAGACAAGCGGGACTCCGTATAGCGCATCGCAGCCGGCGGATCCGCATCCAGGCTGCCGAAGTTGCCGTGCCCCTGAATCAGCACATGCCGCATTTTCCACCATTGCGCCAGGCGCACCATCGTTTCGTAAATGGCCGAGTCGCCGTGCGGGTGGTACGTACCCATGACAAACCCGACTGTCTTCGCCGATTTGCGGTATGGCTTGTCATGGGTATTGCCTTCCTCGTACATCGCGTACAGAATCCGCCGCTGCACCGGTTTGAGCCCGTCCCTGGCATCCGGGATGGCGCGGGACAAGATGACGAGATTGGCGTAATCGCCGAAGCGCTTGCCCATGATTTCCGCAAAGCTTTGTTCGATCATTCGGTTGGACAGCATGCTTATTCATCCTCCCCCATTTCAAAGGTGACGTGGCTTTCGATCCACTCGCGGCGAGGGGGAACCTTGTCGCCCATCAGCACCGTAACCAGCTTTTCCGAATGGGCGAGGTCTTCGAGCTGGACCTTGATCAGCTTGCGTGTCTCGGGGTCCATCGTCGTCTCCCACAGCTGGTCTGCGTTCATCTCGCCCAGACCTTTGTAGCGCTGCACTTCTGCTCCCCGGCCCACCCGCTTCAACGCCTGCTCCAGCTCGTAGTCGCTCCAGCAGTAGATCGCCTCCGACTGCTTTCCGCCCTTGCTCTGCTTGCGCACCTGATACAGCGGCGGCTGAGCGATGTACAAGTGTCCGGCTGCGATCATCGGGCGCATGTAGCGGAAGAAGAACGTCAAGAGCAATGTCTGGATATGGGAGCCGTCCACGTCCGCATCGGACATGATGATGACTTTGTCGAACGCACAGTTCTCGATGGAAAACTCCTCGCCGATATCGGTCTCCAGCACTTCCAGAATCGTGCGGAATTCTTCGTTCGCCAAGACTTCCGAGAGCTTTGCCTTTTCCGTGTTGAGCGGCTTCCCTCTCAGGCTGAACAGCGCCTGAAATTCGGAGTTGCGCGCCTGCTTGGCCGAACCGCCCGCAGAGTCTCCCTCGACGAGGAACAGCTCATTGCGCTTGGGGTCCTTGTACTGCGGCGGAGTGAATTTTTCCGAGATCGACTTGCGTTTTTTGGCCGTCCTGGCCTTTTTGTCCCCGCGCAGGGCTTCCCGCTGCTTTCTCAGCTCTTCGCGAATTTCTGCGGAGCGCAAGGCCTTGTCGATCAGCAGCTTGCCGATTTCCGGGTTCTCCTCGAGGAAGAAGCCCAGCTTTTCGGATACGATCTGCTCGACGATCGTCCGTGCTTCTTCGTTGCCCAGCTTGTCCTTGGTCTGCGACTCGAACTGGACGTCCGCCATCTGCAGGGACAAGACGCCGAGAAAGCCTTCGCGCAGGTCATTTCCCGTCAGGTTCGGGTCTTTGTCTTTCAAGTACCCCTTTTTCCGGGCGAATTCGTTGAAAATCCGGGTCGTCCCGTTGCGGAAGCCGGTGACGTGAGTGCCCCCGTCGCTGGTCACAATCGAGTTGACGTAGGAGACGAGCGTCTCCGCATAGCCGTCGTTGTACTGGAAGGCCAGCTCGACGTAGACGTTGTCCTTTTCCCCTTCAAAATACACGATCGGATGCAGGGCGTTTTTGCCTTCATTCAAATAGGTCACATATGTTTTCAGGCCGTCCTCGAAGTAAAATTCTTCGCGTTTCTTTTCGGGCCCCCGTTCATCGATCAGCACCATTTTGAGTTTTTTCAGCAAAAATGCCGTCTCGCGGAAACGGTCGCGAATGGTTTCGTAATCGAAGCGCGCGTTGCCAAAGACGGCCTCGTCCGGCAAAAAGCGGACGGTCGTCCCTGTGCGCCTGGTGGTTCCGACAATGTCCAGATCGGTGACAGGCTTGCCGACGTGTTCGATTCCATTTTCGTCGAGCACATAGGCAAAGCGCTGCTTATGTATTTTCCCTTCGCGGTGAATTTCGACCTCCAGCCATTTGGACAAAGCCACCACGACGCTGGAGCCCACTCCATGAAGGCCGCCGCTTTTCTTGTACCCGCCGCCGCCAAACTTTCCGCCCGCATGCAGCGTGGTAAAAATCACTTCCGGCACCGGACGGCCCGTTTTGTGCATGCCGGTCGGAATTCCGCGCCCGTGGTCCTCCACGCTCACGCTGCCGTCCTTGTACAAAGTAACGATAATGCTATCATTCACGCCTGCCAGCGCTTCATCCTTCGCGTTGTCCACGATCTCCCACAGCAGATGGTGAAGACCTCTGCTGCCCGTAGAGCCTATGTACATGCCTGGCCGTTTGCGGACGGCGATCAAGCCCTCGAGGACTTGAATATCTTCTTCGGTATACGTCAACGTATGAAGTGTGTCTGTTTCCTTCAATCGCGTTCTCCCCTCTACACTGTGCAACTTCCCAGATCGCCTCCGCTCATGGAAGCGCTCTTTCATGATTTTCCAAAAAAGCGAACACTTAATCGCTATTGTACCGTATGCTTCCCATTGTATTCAATCCTGACAACCATTCCGGGCAAAAAAGCCATCCCGCCCCGAGCGAGATGGCCGAATTTCACTGATAGTGTAGCACTACAGATTCCCGTTGGTCAAAGAGAAACAACAAGTTTTTCCATTCATCCCCCTTGCCGGAGTGGGCAACCTAGTAAGGAATCGATTCCTGACGTGAATAAGGGGGGAATGCCATCGTGATTAGTGCAACCAAGCCGTTCGTGAAATTCCACCGGTACGATGATGAACTCGTCTCGGATATCCAGGCGCTGAACTCATCCGGATACCACAAAGACGACATCTGGGTCCTGAAATGGAATCCGGATAAAAACCACTCGAATCAACGAAACAATTTTTATAAATACAGCACCCACTTTGAAAGTGCTGTCGGCGATATCGACAGCAAAGCCCATTTTTTTGACAACGGGGGAGAAGAACTGCGCACCCGCCTAGAAAAACTGGGCCTGACCAAGGACGAATGCTCCGCGCTCGTCAGAGAGCTGCAGGAGACCGATTACACCTGTCTTTTGGTCGTGCGCGACTTAAAGGACAATATCATCAAAAGCGAAAGATGACGGACCCGAAAATCAAAAGCCACTACCTGGTTTGACCAAGCGGTGGCTTTGCTTTTGGTTGGGAAGCAATCAGTCTTCCTCGATCAGTTCGATGCCTTCCAGCACTTCGTTCAATTTTGTATAGACGGGGCCTTCTTCCTTTTCTTCCAGCGGAACCATTTCGTCGCCATCCACCTGGAATACGAAGATGTCTACTTCTTCGTCCAGTTCCTCTTCGCTTTCTTCCTCTTCCAGCGCCTCAGTCAAGGCAATATATTCTTTACCGTTCAGGTCGAACAATGCGATAACCTCAAAATCACCCAACGGTTCCCCATTTTCATCATCCAGTGTAATGATGTCACCCAATTCCAGGTCTTTATTTTCTTCCGTCAATGCGTTCACGTCCTTACGATGTTATTAGTTCTCCCCTCCATCATACCGTTTTTTTTCGGCAGAAGCAAACAGGCGAATATAAGGATCGCACGGATGTGGCAGCCTGGAAAATGCAGCAGGGTGCAGAGGAAAAAACAACCTGCCGCCATCGACAGGTTGTCTTGGTATTACTCGCTGTATTCCTGAAGAACGCCTTTTTCCAGCAGGAACGCTTCCTCCGCCTGCAGAATGGTAATGATCGCTTCCCGCTTGACGTACGTCCCCGCAGAAGCGAGACGCTTCTCGATAAACCGCAGCATTTCTTCAAAGTCAATGACCTGTACTTCCTGTTCGCTCACGAAAAAACCTCCCTTTTCCAACACGACTCTCTCATTTTACACGATTCGGGCGCCTCTTCCAACCAAGGCCCCTGCGGCGGCGGATCGGGCGCAGCAAATACGCGCTCCAGCCGACCAAAAGGACCGCGAGAACGAGATAATAGCAGGAAAAGAACAGCCAAGGGGAAACCGACAGCTGATCGATGTCCGCGATCACCTCTCCGCTGATCGCCCCGGCCGTGAGCGCGGGGGCGACAAAGCAGACCATGGCGTAATGGATGCCCGCGGACAAGACGAACAAATTTTGATTTTCTCCCAGCGCTCCGGCACGGACAGGGTCCATCAGCAAAAACCCGAGCGGAATCTCTCTCGCAGCTCTTTGACGAGAATCGGGTTGGCGAAAAAGTCCCCCATCATCCACCCACTCCTTCTGTGATCGCCAGGAACACGTCCTCCAGATTCTCTTTGGCATCCCCGAAAAATACGACCTCGACGCCAGCCGCAATCAGCTGGCACAGCAGCATCGCCTGATCCTGCTGCGTTCCGTCAATGCGAAAACGGAATTCATCCAGATGCGTCTTTAGTTCGGTCACTCGCCCAGACTCCTCCAGAATGCGATCATCCGCCCTTGCTCAATGACTCCGATCTCGTCGCACAGCTCCGCCAGCTCGGACAATCCCTCAGCTCGATGCGAGCGCGCGGATCCAGCCCGGAAGCCGGCTCGTCCAGAATCAGCGCCGCCGGGTCGTGCACCAGGCAGCGAGCCAGCCCCAACCGCTGCTGCATGCCGCGCGACAAGGAATCGACGTAGGCGTCGGGCATGTAGCCGAGCGATTGCCGCACCGCTCTCGGCTCTTTGCGGACGTCGTAGCCACAGATGTAAGCCTCGCCCTCGCTCTGCTCCAGCAAGGTAGCCAGGATGAGCATAGCGGTGGATTTTCCTGCCCCGTTCGGACCGATAAAGCCAAAGACGGTCCCTTGCGCAATCGACAGGTTGACATCCGCCGATGCCTGGAGCTGGCCATACCGTTTGCCTACATGGACGGTTTCGATGACCAAGAGCGTTTCGCTGTGCGAGAAGCGCAACAGGAGCGTTCCTCTTTGGGTCAGCATGTCTCCCAGCTCTGTGTCCGCTACCGGCCGCTGTCCGCGCTCGAGCGCAAGCCATCTGCCCGTCTTTTGCTCGTAAACCTCCGCCCGAAACGGACGGAACGAGCTGTGCTCCAAGGGAACGATCAGACGCTCCAGATTCAGCTGAGACCTCTCCCGCATTCAACTCGAAGGTGATGCTCCCTTTACCCAGCTCCCACATAGAAAGCGACTTCGCGTCTGCGTCTCCGGTCGTCTCCTGGACAACCACGTCCGGCAGGCCGTACGGGTACGTCACGATGCCCTGCTCGTCCGGATCGAGACGAACGGACTGTTGGATGACGTTCCAGTAATGGGAGAGACGGACATCGCGCATGGCCACGAGCGGCAGTGATCCGGTATTGATCCCGATGATGCGCACTTCATGTGGCCGGTTGTGCGAGAGGACCCCCTCCTGCAATTGCTTCAGCCTCGCTTTCGGGCGAGTCATCTTTGCCTGTCTCGTGAGATTTTGGTAGATCCACGATTCGTCCGGCAGCGTCTCTACCGATAGATTTTGGATCGAGTACGGCTTCCCCGTCGCCAGTTGGGATTGCTGCAGCGCCAAAAAACGAAAAGTGCTCGCTCCCTCGTGGACGACCCCGATCGTGCGTCCGTCTTTTGGATACTTGGACAGCTCCACCTACCCGTGAAACGGCTTCTCCTGCGAAGTCAGATTCACTTCCATTCTCGTCTATGCGTTGTACTTCGTGATTCCGCCCAAAGGGACGTTCACGTCTATGTCTATGCTGCCCTCCGCCAGCTTCCCTTTCTGAAATGAGACCGTACTGCTGGTCCAGATTTCTTCCACGCCATTTTTCACTCGTGTGTAGGCGATCGTCTCGTCATTGGGCGCCCAGGTCGGAGAGTGATAGCTGAGCTGGTCTTCTTCCTTCAGCAATCGGCTGCTGCCCGAGCTGTTCCCGTCAGGTATTTCCACCATCCAGATCCGGGCTTGCTGCCCATCCTGTTCGACGACTGCTACCAGCTTACGGTGATTCGCCCAGGACAGGGCGCTGTATTCGCCTTGGGTTGGCGGCAAGGAAACGGTAAACGAGCGTTTCTTCTCATCCAGCGGCAGGCTGCGAATGACCGCAGGCGAGGAGAGATACGCCAACTGGGTGCCTGTCGGATCGATGTCGATTTGCTCCGCCGTCGTCTGCTTCGGCAAAGACAGCAGGCTGTGCGCCTCGACGGTCAGCAGGTTTTTTTCCCACCAGGAATAGACGGCGATCGTCACCGCTGCGATGACGATGGCACAGATGATGCGCAGCTGCTTTCTTCTCTTGCCGGGAAGCGCGATGACCACGCTGTCTCTTTTCTGCCCTTCCAGTTCCTTCATCCGCTGGAGCAGCTGTTTTTTCAATTCCGCCTTCAACTGGTAGTTGACCGGCACGGAGCGGCGCATGTGCGGCAAATCAGTGAGCAGCGACGCAACCGTCTCATCGTCTTTGCGGCCGCGGCCGCGGGGGTATTGATCCTCGTCTTTCATTCGGATCCCCCCTTCTGGTACATCTTCTGAAGTTTCAGCAAGCCTCGGTATGAAATCATCTTTATGCTCGACTCCGTTTTGCCCAACACTTCGGCCACCTGACTGATTTTGAGATCGGCAAAATAGCGGAGCATCAGAACGTCTTTCTGATCCTGGGTCAACAAATCAAGCCGGTCGCGTCAGCTCCCTGTTTTTTCGCATGAAGTCCACATACGTATTGTGCGCGATGCGAAAAATCCAAGAAGCAAACGGACTTCTTCTGCCGAATATAGTGGTCAAATCGTCTGCATCCCACGAATTTTGTACACGGCATCGCAAGTAACGATTCTGCAGGAATCTTTCTTCCTTTTATTTTCCTAATGCCTGGTCCAGCTCGCTGATGATGTCGGCAGCCGCTTCGATCCCGACGGACAGCCGGACGAGACCCATGGTGATTCCCGCAGCTTGCCGCTGTTCTTCCGTAAAGGCGCGATGCGAGGTCGTGACGGGATGGGAGACGCTTGTCTCCACACCGGCCAGCGACGGAGCGAATTGGATCCATTGCAGCGCGCGGTAAAAATCGTAAATCCCGCCCTCTTCCTTGAGCGTAAATGACACCATGGCGCCTTGTTTCTGGCGCGTGAAGAATGCGGTCGACTCCGCTGACGGATAATAAACGGTGCCGACTGCCGGGTGCTGCCGCAGAAAACAGGCGACCTCCCGGGCATTGTCACACTGCCGCTCCATTCGCAGCGCCAGTGTCTTCAGCCCTCTGGCGGTGAGCCACGCCTCGAACGGGCTGAGCGACGCGCCGTAGTTGACCACGATCTCCCGCGCTCTGGCAATCAGCTCGCCGCTGCCGACCAGCACGCCGGAGGTGACGTCGCTGTGCCCGCCGATATACTTGGTCGCACTGTGGACGACGAGATCGGCGCCCAGTGCGACGGGCTGCACGAGATAAGGCGTGGCGAATGTATTGTCGACCAGCACCGTCAGGCCATGCTCTTTTGCCTGTTTGATCCAGTAGGGCATGTCGGCTACGGTCAGCAGAGGATTCGTGATTGTCTCCATAAAGAAAAGCTTGGTGTTCGGACGGATATGGTCGGAGAGTCTCCCGAGTTCATTCAAGTTGATGCACTCCAGTTCGATCTGGAAGCGCGAAAGCTCTTTGTTCAGCAGGGCGTAAGTGCCGCCGTAAATTTCGTGGGAAGCGAGGATGTGGTCGCCCGGTTGCAGTACGGCCAGCAGTCCGGCCATGAGCGCGCCCATCCCGGAGGAAGCGCTGACCCCCGCGCTCGCCCCTTCAAGCGATGTGATCGCATCGGACAGCTCGGCCTGATTCGGGTTTCCATTTCTCGTATACAGATATTCTCCCTCGCCTGCATAATATTTCTCGACTTCCTCCAAACCTGCGAATGCAAATACGGATGTCTGGTAGATTGGGGTTGACTTGCTCTTCACCTGGCGCAGCGGTTGATGTCCGATGTGTACTGTCTTGGTCTCAAATCTCTCTCCCATACTGATCACCCAATCCTTTTTCTCCCATCATATCACGTCTCAAGGAATCGCGCCTAGGGGATTGGGATTGGCATTCCCCCTATGAGATGTGCTATAATTCGAAACCGTACTCCCATACAAGGAAGAAGCAAAGGAAGGTGCTTGAGATGAAAAGACTGTTCCCTACTATTTTCGCTTGCCTGACAGCGATCGCACTCGTTGCGGGTTGTTCCAGCGGCGGCAACGAAACTGCCCCTCCTACGCAACCGACGGCTCCAGCGGAAAACGCTCCATCCAAAGAGCCTGTTCAACCGCCTGGTCCGACCGGCGCGAAAAAGTACGAGAAAGCGCCCGCGATGCAAATTGACAAAAACAAATCCTACCAAGCGAAAATTTCGACGACGATGGGCGACATCACGGTTGACCTGTTTGCCAAGGACGCACCCGTCACTGTAAATAACTTCGTATTCCTCGCAAAGGACAAGTTCTATGACGGGATCACGTTCCACCGGATCATCAAGGACTTCATGATCCAGACTGGCGACCCGCTCGGCTCAGGCATTGGCGGCCCGGGCTACACCTTCGAGGATGAGCTGAACAACGGCCACAACTACGAAGTCGGCGTCGTCGCCATGGCCAATGCCGGTCCAAACACCAATGGCAGCCAGTTTTTCATCGGCTCCGGGAAAGATGTGGAGGGCCTCAAAAACTCCCCGAACTACACCGTTTTCGGGAAAGTCGTGGGCGGCCTGGACGTCGTGCAAAAAATCGCCGGCACCAAAGTGAGAAACAACCCGCAAACAGGCGAGCCTAGCACTCCGGAACAAACGATCAAAATCAACACCGTTACCATCACGGAAAAATAGGCTGCATCCGCCAAACACCACTGCTGTCTCTGGCAGTGGTGTTTTTTGCGGACCCCTGGCAGCTCCGGCGCATGGGCCCCAAAAAATTAAGCCGAATCGATCGTTGCAGTCAAGACAAGTAGTTCTATGGAACCAATTCCCTCTTGAACCTGCCGGACAAAGCCGATAGACTAGCAAATGACCCGATTCGCTTCCGCATGTATGCAGCAAAAAGCGAAAAGGAGTGGTTCCTGTCATGATGACACGAGAAGCGCGAATGCGCTTTTTCTTTTGGATGAACAGTTTTGGTTTGCTGCTTTTATGCCTCTTCGTCACCCCGACAAGTGCAACTGCACCTCATTTCAAAGAAGCAGCACCTGCACCCGCAGAAAAGTCGATTGCCCCGAAATGTGTTGCTGCAACGGAAGCAAAAGCAAAGCCAAATATTCGCCAAAATGTTTCGGTCAGCCGAGATCAACGGCCCAAAGTGATGCGCAACGGAAAAGTAAAGGTATCTGAGCGAGAGCTGGAACTGCTCGCCCGGCTGGTTTATGCGGAAGGCCGTGGTGAACCGTATGAGGGACAAGTGGCAATTGCCGCAGTCGTATTGAATCGGGTAGCGTCTCCTCAATTCCCCCATTCGGTTCGGGAGGTCATTTTTGCTCCCCAAGCATTTTCGCCGGTACGAAACGACAGCCTTTCTCAAAAGTCGAACGAAAGCACACGAAAAGCGGTGCGGGACGCGGTAAACGGGATAGATCCGACCCATGGCTCCCTCTACTTCTTTAATCCGAACACGGCAACGTCCAAGTGGATTTGGACGCGGCAGCAGACAGTCGTGATCGGCAACCATTCGTTCGCCCGTTAAGGGAAGAGACTTCGTTGAAAAAAGGGATTGCAAAAAATTTAACAATACTTTATTTTTATTTTATCTGCATTTTACTTTTGCTTGCTATTTTCTTCGTGTAAGCACTTTTTCAACGCATTGAGAAAAAGCCCGATATTCTTCTGTGGAATGACTGATCCGTGTGTGCCTAGCTGATCGCGCATCGCTATGGTCACCAGACATAGTTGGCTCCCGATATGTTTTGGGTGAGAGCAAAACATATCATCCGGACCGATCGGTATTATTCTCAATCGCCCCCAATACTTAGGCATTCCCCACAGGGAATGCCTCTTTTTTTTGCCGAGCATTCAGTTGCAGAGCAGCCAGCCGTGATCGGATACGCCACTCCTCCCTTTGCTTCGATCGCCTGCACCGTCTCTTGCAGATCGGCCTGGGTGCGCGCTACCGCCGCCACTTGGGCGCCTGCCTCCGCGAGACCCAAAGCCAGGGCTTTGCCGATTCCTCTGCCCGCTCCCGTCACGATCGCAGTCTTCCCTGTCAAGTCAAATCGTGTCAATGGCTCCACTCCCTTTCCGAGGTCCCATAGAGAATTCTCCATCCATCGCCATTTCCCTTGTCTTTTGCTACAATATACCTGTCAGGAAGGGAGGCATTATCGTGCGATTGTACAGTCAAATGACATTGGCAGAACTTCAGGAAGAGATGGAGCGTCTCCGCCTGCAAGCCGAGAAAAAAAAGGAAGCGGGAGACTCTTCCCAATTCGGCATCATCCAGCAAAGATACTTTATGGCCAAGTCGTATTACCTGGGGATGGACGAGTTCCGTATTGGCGGAAAATACAGTGTGCCTGAATACGATCACCCCTTCACCATCGATTACTTTAACGGCGTCTTCGCCTGGGGACGTTTTCCCGGCTCCGAGGAGCAGACCGGATTTCCCGTCGGCATGCTGGAAGACTGGCACGGATGAAGCGCAAACAAAAGGGACAGGTGAACCCGTCACCTTGTCCCTTTTCCCTTCGCCATGCAAGCACGAGGCCCATGCCTGGTGGATATACTAACCAAAAAAGAAAGCGAGCTTTTGCACATGGACTGGATCAACATCACCCTGCTGCTGTTGCTGGCCCTCGGCGTCGTCGGCAACAATGCGACGGTCTCCATTGCCGTAGCGATTTTGCTCTTGATGCGGCTGCTTTCGCTGGAGCGGTTTTTTCCGTTTCTGGAGCAGTACGGACTTCACGTCGGCATCATCGTCCTGACGATCGGCATCCTCACTCCGCTCGCCAGCGGGAAAATAAAGCCCGACTCCCTCTATCAGCTCTTCATGAACTGGCAGTCTATTCTGGCCGTGCTGATCGGCATCTTCGTCGCTTATCTGGCCGGCAAAGGCACCTCGCTGATGACAGATAACCCGTTTATCGTCACCGGGCTGTTGCTGGGAACGATCATCGGCGTCACCTTCTTCCGCGGGGTCGCGGTGGGTCCCCTCATCGCTGCCGGTATTCTCGCCTTTCTCCTGCAGTTCGTGCCGAAATAGTCTGCTCGCTTACGCCCACCGCTCCTTGAGGTGGATGCCGTAGGCCAAAAACTGCTGAGGCGTCAGAAGCCGAAAGCCTTGCTGCGGCCGGAAATCGATGGTCGCGGACACAAACCGCTCCCGTGCTTCCTGCGTCAGTTCTACCTGCATATCTGTTCATCCTTTCTTTTGCTGCGCATCCTTGATTTTGTATGCATCATTCGTTTCATAATAGCATACAATGCTTGAAAGGCAGCAGAAAGGACGATCTTCTATGAACATTTACGAACAAGATGGCATTTTTGTCGCAGAAACAGAGTTCCAATCGGAGCACGTTGTCATTTTTGCAAATACATGGGAGGAAGCCAAAGAGAAACTGCTGGTTCGACTTCTTGTGTTGGAAATGATTGGATGAATAAGGCGGGTCGCCACCAAGACCTGCTTTTTCTTCCCACTCGATGAGGAGCGAGCGTATGACATGAACGACAAGACTATGCTGGAAGAACAAAGGCTGATCGCGACCATCCGCAGACAAACTGCCCTGGCCAACCGCAACAACGTGACGCGTACGCGAGCGTATCTGCAGTTTTACCGCGAGCATGAGGAGATTCACTGGGCATTGCTCGCCCATCTGGTCTCCCGCAACAGCGGGTGGAACATGACCGACCTGAAAGGGGAATGGCTCCCGCTGCTCATGGACGAGCAGGCGATCCGGCCATTTTTTTGGTTCTTGGAGAGAAGCAACTGGCTGATCTTCCACGACGCCTACCCGCAGCTTTTGCTCTATGCCGAGATGAAACAAACCGGCGCGGATCTCACCCATCTGCTCCGTCCGCTGGGCGTGTCGGCATTCATGCAGCCGTTTTGGCGGGAGTTTCTGGTTGCTTCCCGTCCGGAGCGCTTGACCCATGCCCTGATCATCAATGAACAGCAGTATATTGAACAGCGCGTCATCCATAAGCCGTTCGCGCTCCACCGCGTGTTTGCCACATTCGCCTTCGTCGCGCAGTCGATGCTGTCCCTCTGCCACGTACTCTTTCCGTACAAGGCTCATCCGACAGACCGCAGATACAGCCTGACCGGTTTGAATGTCCAGCATTTTCCCGATGTCGAACAGCGGATTGCAACGGGCAAGACGCTCTATCGGCTCCTGTTTTCCCATTCGCTCCGGTTGGAACAAATCCGTCAATTCGCGTACCGGATTCCTTACTCGGGCTCCCGCGCCGATTATTGGCCGCAGCTCTTTACGCCGCGCTTGCCCGAGCTGCCCAGTGGCGGCGGCGGACGCGACTACCCTTTGCGCTTGGACGGAACCGAGCTGCGGCAGGGACAAAAAAAGCTGCACAGCCCTCCCCTCGGCGCGGCGTGGCCTGACGTTTCGCATTCAGCGGCGGATGGGGTCGACTGGTTTCGCGAGGACAAGTGGCTGGCGGAGGTCGACAAGCCTGCCGAGCTGCCTGCCATTGACGGCGAGGACTATGCTCGCGCGCTGCAATGGATGGAATACGGGGTCAAACTCGTCACGGCCCTTACCTAGCCGATCGGCGAGAGGAGACTTTTCATGGACGCGATGGTGGATCACCAAAAAGCGTATCTGCTGTCCTGCCAGCTGCCCAGCGGGACCTTTCGGCTGGCGCCCGGCAGCGATCAGATCAACCCGTACTTTACCAATCTGGCCCTGATCTCGCTTGTGCGGCTGCAGGAATGGGAGCCTGTCCGCCGCCATATCGACTGGTACCTGCATCACGTCAATCAGCACGGATATGTCAACGACTATCGGCTGAAGGGGATGGACGAGGTCGATACGGGCAAGGCGGACAGCGAGGACAGCTACCATGCCACGCTGTTCAGCCTGCTGGCTGTCTGGATCCGAGCCAACGGGGAGACAGACTGGCTCGCTGCCCGCGCAGGCGAATTCGCCGATCTGATGCAGGCGGTGGGGCGATTGCAGCAAAAGGATGGCCTGACGTGGGCAAAGCGCACGTATCGGGTGAAATACTTGATGGATAACTGCGAGGTGGCAAAAGGATTCGAGGATGCGGCTTTCGTGCTGTCCATGCTCGGGGATGAAGCCGCCGCCGAGGAAGCCAGCAACCGGGCGGCAGCCTGCCGCAACGGAATCCGCTCGATGTACAGCAGCGTGCGGACTTGCTTCGCGATCTACGACCGGAGCTTTCCCGGCTGGAGAAAATGGTATCCGGACGTCACCTCGCAAGCCTTTCCCCTCCTCTACAAATCAGCCTTCCCTGACGAAGCCGTCATGCTGTACGAGAGGATCACGCGCGCCTTTCCGCATTTCGAGACGTTCCAGACCGGCGATCTGTACCCGTGGATGAGCATGGGAGAAGCGGCGCGGCTGATGGGAGATTGGCGCCGCGTCGAAACGATGCTGTCCACCGCGACAGATTTGTACATCTTCGGCCCCCGCTCGCCTTATTGGCTGATCCATGAGGCGGGGAGATATGTCGAGCTGAGTCTTGATTGTGGCAGGGGGGTGCGAGGATAGGAGCGACCTGAGTCTTTCGGCATCGTTTCCCTGTGTTTTCGCTGCTTCCTATATCGCTTTGATTTTGGGCGTCGATTTTGGCTTTTCCTGCATGCCCTGCCCCAAAAAGCACTCGCCCTCCCGTCCTTCCAGGCTTACAATGGCAGCAGGAGGTGTTGTTTGGCATGGCCCAACCAACCGGAGAAGTCGTAGCCGTCAGCGTCAGCCCCGCACATACATTCAGCAAGCCGAATACAGATGTCATCCAGCTCTTGGCCGGTCTCGGCGTCGAAGGAGATGCCCACCTGGGAGAGACCGTCAAGCATCGCTCGCGTGTCGCCCAGGACCCGACCCAGCCCAATCTGCGGCAGGTGCATCTGATTCATTCCGAGCTGTTTGAAGAATTGCAGCATTCAGGCTTTCACGTATCCCCTGGACAGATCGGCGAGAACATTACCACCCGCAACATCTCGCTGCTCACGCTGCCGACGGGAGCCATCTTGCGCATCGGAGCATCCGCCGTGGTGGAAATTACCGGCTTGCGCAATCCCTGTCCCCAGCTGAACCGGTTTCAACCCGGCCTGATGGATGCGTTGATCGACCGCGATGAGGACGGCCAGCTCATCCGCAAAGCGGGCGTCATGGGCATCGTTCTCTCCGGCGGTCCGGTGCGTCCCGGCGATCCGATCGAAGTCGTGCTCCCGGCGGCAGAACCCCATCGCCCTCTCGAACGCGTCTAAACAAAGCCGCTTCCTGCCACGCAGCCTTCGCTGGGCGGGAAGCGGCTTTTACTTCGCATTCATGAGGCTGTCGATCCACGTAGCTACCTGTCTTTGCGTTCGATCGCCGCATTCCCGCCATGCGAAACGACGAGAAAGGGTGTCAGCTCGCCATCCCCCCAGAAAAAAGGGAGAGGCGAAATCGGGACTTGTCCTTTGAAAGCAAAATCGTAGGTCAGCCTGGCCAAAAGATGGGCGCCCGCATCGCCGGCAAGCTCGGCCACGATGAGTACGTCCTGATGGGGGATCGACACGCCCAGCTGCCCGCCCCTCTTTTGCCGATCAAATGTCTGCAGCAAGGGCTCCAGCAGGATCCGGCTGGCCGCGTATCCGTCTGGCGGGCTAATAAAATGAAGGCGAGTGCCGCCTACTTCCTGCGTCTTGACCGAATGAGGCAGCGCCTGCAGGTTGTCCATGGCCTGCCGATGCAGCTGCTCCTCGCTCCACCCTGCCTGCTCCAGCATGCTCCGCTCGATCAGCAAATAGCCCGCTCCTGCATCCAGCGCGTACAGAACTGCCGTTTCTGCCGTATGCGGCCTCGTCACCCAGCGGTCCGGATCTTTCTGGACCATCGTCACATGCCGCAGCACCGGGTAGACCTTTTGCTCCTGCCCGCTCAGGCCTTTTGCCGCTGTCCGCTGTGACGACTCACGCACGCTCTCACTCTTCATCTTCCGTTGCCCTCCTCTATTCCCAAGGCGGCCGCTCCTCGTCTTTGGCCGACCGCGCCGCAGCTGCTTCCGGCACCGCGCTGCCCCGCGACTCGATCTCCCTGACGAGATCAGCCAGCGCTTTGGGCTTGACCAATTCGACGGGAGACACCCCGCGCTCGAACTGGAGCTGCTCGCCCTCCAGCAAGACCAGGTACCGCCCATTCAGCTTGGCGATGTGCAGGCTCGTTCCGTAGTCCGCCAGCAGGGTGCGGAGCTGCATATGGTCGAGCTTGAACTTCAGCTCCACTTCCGGCTGCCGGTCCGTAATGATCTGCATGGCCTCCATCACGGTCTCATGCTCCCACTTCTCCGCCAGCTCGCGCTTCGGGCTGGCGGCGATCAGCTCGATCGCTTCTTCTTCCCTGAGCCGCTCCTCCGTCTCTTCCGGATACGCGTACTCGATATGCTGCCGCGCCAGCGTGATGACCTCTTCGGAGACGATCTGCGTGACCGTCTGCGGATAGTCGATGAACTTCAGGAACTCCTCGAAGTAGCGGGCATGGGAAAACTGATGGATTTTCACATGGTAAGGATCATTCATTCCTGACTCGATCATGTACGGGTACATCAGCGACTTCATGTTTTTCGCATTGATCGCCATCCGCACATTCGAGATCAGGCTTTTTTCGTCCGTAATCACAGCGGTTTTTTGTTCAAAGTCGCACTTCAAAATGAAGACGTAGCGCTCGTCCAACAGTTCCAGGCGCGTTCTCACCACGATCAGCACGCCGCCGCGCACCAGTGATGTGCGCAAATACGACTGAAGCAGCTCCTGACAAGGCTCCTTACTTTCCCCGGACGTCTCTGCCGCCAATAATCGCTGCAGGAGCGCGTAATTCGGATTGGAGTCCAGCGGATGGCCCGGTTCCAGCACAAACTGCCCCAGCTTGGTCGGGGTGCCCTCCGTCTTCGGATTCAGCTCTGCCTTGCGTTTCGCGATACGGGCAAATTCGCCTTCCAGGAAATCGCGCAGCTCGCTTTTCTCATATTCGTCATGGCTTACATAGCGCGTCATTTTCACTTGCTTCGTGCCGTCCTCTTCCTGTGGCTGCTCGATCAGGTAAAAGGAAAGCCAGTCAATGATAAATTTCATCGCATGTACCGCTCCCATCTGCATGTAACGAGTCGATTATAGCAGACCATTGGAAAAAGGGTCAGCCATTTTTGCCACGCATGGTAAGATGGAAGTCAGGGGGGAGACAAAAGATGTGGAACAAACTCGCTGCATGGTGGAACGAGACTGTTCGTGACCGCCCTCATGCGCCGGGACGGCTGATCGACAGCTACCGGATCGACAAAGTGCTCGGAATGGGCAGCTACGGCATCGCCTATCTGGCCACAGACCTGACGGACCGCCAGCAGGTCGTGCTCAAGCAGGTCAAGCCTAGCCTGCGCCGCTCTCCCAAAGGGGAAGCGATGCAAGCGTATGAGCAAAAGGTACTGGCGACGCTCTCTCACCCCCAGATTCCGCGCTGGCTGAAGTCTTTTCCTTACAGAGGGGATTCATTTCTCGTCATGACCTTCATCGAAGGGCCGACACTGGAGGAAGCCCTGTTTGATCAGCGGATCACGATGGATGAACGTTCGGCCGCCTGTCTGATGCAAAAGATCGCGGAGATCGTAGCCCATCTCCACGAGCACCAGCTGATCCACCGGGATGTACGGATTCCCAACGTGATCTGGCACGACGATCAGCCGTACCTCATCGACTTCGGACTCGCCCGCTTTATCGGGGACAGTCCCACGTATTCGGCCGAAGCACTGTCCGCGTATTCTTCCGAGAAGCAGCTGAAACGGGAAGTGGCCCCTTCGAGCGACTTGTTCGCATTGGGGCATTTCTTCCTGTTCCTGCTGTATTCCGGTTATACGTCAAAGGAGGAGAAGTCCGAACGAAGCTGGGAGGAGGAATTGTCACTGTCGCCTGCCATCCGCCAGATGATCCGCCGCCTGCTGCAGCTGGACGCTCCGTACCCAAGCGTCTGCGCCTTTCTCGATGACTTGAAGCGATATTTGCGCGAGTCCGCTGACAGCAATCCCGCTTCCCCCCTCTGCTCGGGAGAACACACCCAGTCCCGAAAAGACCCGGTTGACGAAGCATAGGAAAAGAGCAGAGCAGCCGCAGTTGATCGTCCCTGCAGCAGCCCTGCTCATTCTCGTTTCACTCGGAGATCGGCTCGTTTTTGGCCTTCTCCATTTTTTCTTTCAGTTCCCCGGCTTCCCGCTTCAGCGTCTGCCGCTCGTGCTTGGTCAACACTTCTCCGCCCACTGTGCCGTTTACCAATACCTCTTCCTCGTACAAGCGATCTTTGCGCATGGAAACCTCCTGCAGACAAGAGTGGTTCTTTCTAGTCCTACTTTGTTCCAAAGCTGTCTTTCTTATGTACGCGTCTTGCCGAAGCCGACGGTTTGGCCGCGGCCTGCCTGCCAGCAGGCTTTTCTGCATTCCCCTGCGGTTTTGCGCTCTTCCCTTGTGTTTTTACGGTCTGTCCTTGCGGCTTTGCCATGGGCCGCGGATCTTCCAGCGCCCCTTGCGACATGAACTTTTCCGCGATCGTCACGCCGTTCTGCTTGGCGAACTTCTGGATGATAAAGCGTTCCTGGCTGCTGATGATGGAAAACACCAGCCCCGCCCGGCCCATGCGGCCAGTGCGCCCGCTGCGGTGCACGTACGTGTCGGCGTCGGAAGCCGGATCGTAGTGGACGATGCATTCCACCTCCGGAATATCGATGCCTCGAGCCGCCACATCCGTCGTGATCAGGACCGGAAAGACGCCATCGCGGAATTGCTGCAGCGTCCGCGCGCGCTCCTCCTTGGTCGCGTCGCGGTGCAGCAAGCGGCAGGGAAGGTGATGATAATTGAGCTTGGAGACGATCTCATCGACCTTCTCGATCTGGTTGACGAAGACGATGGAGGAGCGCACGTTCACCAGCCGGAGCAGTCTGCGCAGCGTGTCCACTTTTTTCCGCGGTTCGCTGACCAGGTACAGATGGGCGACTCCGGCGGCTCCCTCAGGCGCGGCGGCGCGAATGACGGCAGCGTCCTTCGTGAACACTTCGGCTGCTTCCACGACGTCAGCAGGCAGAGTGGCAGAAAAAAGCAGGCGCTGCGTGTCGCGCAAGGTGCGCTTCATGACCTCGCTGACGGGTTTGCCGAAGCCCGCGTCCAGCATCCGGTCCGCCTCGTCTACGACGACCGTCTTGACCTCGTGCACCTTCAGCTTGCGTTGCTCGATCAGCTCCAGCAGTCGGCCCGGCGTGGCTACCACGAGCACCGGCTTCTTTTTCAGCCGCTCGACCTGACGTTTGACATCGACGCCCCCGATGATCGGGACGACCGCATGTTCATGCGCCGGCAGCAGGCGCTCCGCTTCCCGCGCGATCTGCATGACCAGCTCGTGCGTCGGCGCCAGGACGATCGCTTGCACGTCCTTTCGCTCCACATCGATTTTTGACAGCAACGGCAGCAGATAGGCGAATGTCTTGCCCGTCCCTGTCGGAGATTCCACCAAGGCATCCCGTCCTGCGAGGATGAGCGGGATCGCCTCCTCCTGAACGGGCGTCGGCTTTTCCATTTTTCGTTCGCGCAGCAAGTCTACAAGCGGCGCGCTAATTTGCAATTCAGCAAACGAGATGCTCACAAAAACCCTCCTGGCGTGAAAATCTTGCATTGGGTAAGCTTACCACACATTTTGCCCGAGGGGAACAGAGGATGCGGCGAACAAACAAAAGCAGGCGAAATCCGGTCGGACCTCGCCCCTCTCGCGTTTACCCGTTGTTGGAGTCTTTGCGGGTCTCCTGCTCTTCTCCCTGATCCTGCCGATCCCGGCTGGTGGTCTGATTGCGTGTGCCCTTGGGCCCGTCCCGGTAAGCCTCTATTTCCTTCTGGAACTCTTCATCGAAGCCTCGCACATGGCTCACCTCCTGATTGATATTCTGCCCGCTTCGGCCTGCTGTTATTTCCTTGAAACTTTTTACCTATTTCAGCGTCCATTTAACTAGAGAGTATTTTGATGAAATGGTAGGGTGAGAGTCTTCATGCAAACGTTATCCCGAGCACGGACCCACAGGCGGAAGGCGAGACGTTCTTCGCGCCTGGTCAAACGACTGCTCCTCTTCACATTCTACACGTGCGCCTTCTTTGTGCTGGGCGGCCTGGCCTTCCTGTTTGGCACGCAGACGGGCGAGGACCTGCGCGAGTGGGCGGCTGGCACGCTCCTCACCACGCAGCACGATTATTGGGCGCCGTACACCTTCATTCCGGCGGACAGGCTCAATGCGCTGAAGGAGGAGATCAGGCATCCGGAGGTGATCAATTCGGAGAGCGATCCTGGACCTGCCGAGGTGCCGGCCGTCCAGCCAGTGATCGTCCCTCATCCCGAAAAGCCGAAGGAATTGGTCGAGATCGAGGAAATCAATGTAAAGAAGGACAATTACTACTTTAAAGGCAAGATTATGTACATTCACGACCCCACACGCGTGCAGCTGCTCGTCACGAACCGCAAAGACCGGGGCGACCTGCTCGATGAATTCGTCAAAAAATCGAATGCGATCGGAATCGTCAACGCCAGCGGATTTTCCGACCCCGACGGCTATGGAAGAGGGGCACAGGCAGATGGCGTAGTCATTCACGACGGGAAAATTCTGCAGCGCTACAATCCCAAAAGCGGCGAGACAGCGCTCGGCATTACCTACGACGGGAAGCTCGTAACCGGCAGCTACACGGCGGAGCAGCTGGTCAAGATGGGGGTGCGGGATGCCATGAGCTTTCGCCCCCAGCTCATCGTGAACGGGAAAAACCTGTTCACCGACAAGCCTGCCCGCAGCTGGGGAGTCCAGCCGCGCACCGCCATCGGCCAAAAAGAGGACGGCACGATTCTGTTCGTCGTCATCGACGGCCGACAGCCAGGCCACTCGATCGGGGCCAGCATGAATGACCTCGCAGAGCTTTTGGAGGAGCGTGGCGTGGTCACGGCGATGGCGATGGATGGAGGCTCCAGCTCGATGATGCTGTACAAAGGGGAGGCGATCACCAAAACCTCCTGCCCGTACGAACGGGGGCGCTACCTGCCGAACGCCTGGGCGATCATTTAAAAACAGGAGAAAAAGCTGCGAGGGAGGCAACGATGAGCGTACTGTACCATTTCAGCGAGGACCCGTCCATAACGGTCTTTTTTCCTCGGCCTCATCCTTCGCATCCGGCGCTGGCGCCTGCCGTCTGGGCGATCGACGCAAAGCGTGCACCACGCTTCGATGATCCGGATGAAAAATGCCAAGAGCTGAGCGCAAACAAACAGGCAGCACTACCTGAGAGTGGGCTGCCTGTTTGCCTTTTCAATGATTACAGCCTGATCGGCGTCTTCGCCTGCTCCAGACTCCATTTTTCCACATCCCACACTTGCGTCACCCAATCCTCATAGAACTCCGGTTCGTGGCAGACCAGAAGAACGGTTCCTTTGAACTCCTTGAGGGAGCGTTTCAGTTCTTCCTTCGCTACGACGTCCAAATGGTTGGTCGGCTCGTCGAATACCAGCCAGTTGCTCTCGCGCTGAAGCAGCTTGCACAGGCGCACCTTGGCCTGCTCACCCCCGGACAGAGCGTTCATGTTGCGGTTGATGTGCTCGTTTTTCAGACCGCAGCGGGCAAGCGCCCCGCGCACCTCGTGATTGTTCATGGAGGGGAACTCGTTCCACACTTCTTCGAGCGCGGTAATCGGCTTCGGCTTGACTTCCTGTTCGAAATACGCCGGATGCAGGAAATCACCGCGCTCCAGTTTGCCATTCAGCGGCTTGATGACCCCGAGCAGCGTTTTCAAGAGGGTCGACTTCCCGACCCCGTTCATTCCGACGATCGCCACCTTCTCGCCGCGCTCCAGCTTGACGCTCAGCTTGGGCAACAGCGGATGGGTGTAGCCGATCTGCAGATCCTCTGCCTCCACGACAAAGCGGCTGCTCGCCCGCGATTCCTTGAAGATAAAAGTCGGCTTGGCTGCCGTCTCCGGCTTGTCGATCCGCTCCATCTTGTCGAGCTGCTTTTGCCGGCTCTTCGCGCGTCCCGTCGTCGAGGCGCGTGCCTTGTTGCGGGCAATAAAGTCTTCTATGCGGGCGATTTCTTCCTGCTGCTTCTCGAACGCGTCGAAGTGCTGGCTGCGCTTCATTTCAGACTGCGCCAAAAATGACTCGTAGTTGCCGGGATAGCGGTTCAGCTTGGTGAATTCGAGGTGGTAAATGACGTTGACGACCTCATTCATAAACGACGTATCATGGGAAATGAGAATAAAGGCGTACGGATAGTCCTTCAAATAATTTTTCAGCCAGACGATGTGCTCTTCATCCAGGTAGTTGGTCGGCTCATCCAGCAGCAGAACGGTAGGCTGTTCGAGTAGCAGCTTGGCCAGCAATACTTTCGTGCGCTGACCGCCGGACAGGGAGGCGACATCCCGCTCCAGCCCGATGGCACTGAGTCCGAGCGCATTGCCGATCTCCTCGACCTTGGCGTCGATCAGGTAAAAGCCGCTGGTCTCCAGCTTATCCTGGATTTCTCCCATGCGCTCGAGCAATTCCTCGAGTTCTTCCGGGGACGCTTCCGCCATCTTTTCCCCGATGGCCATCAGCTCGGTCTCTTGCTCCAGCAGAGGGAGGAAGGCATCCTTCAGCACGTTGCGGATCGTCTTGCCCGCTTCCAGCTTCGTATGCTGATCCAGATAACCGTACTGAATCTTTGGCATCCACTCGATCCGGCCGTTATCCGGGATGTTTTGTCCGGTCAAAATCCCCATCATGGTGGACTTCCCGGCTCCATTTGCCCCTACGAGACCTACGTGATCACCCGGCTGCAAGCGGAAGGACACATCTCGAAACAAAATACGGTCCCCAAATCCATGGGACAAATTTTCCACAATCAAGACACTCATGTTTTTCCTCCTGATCTGTCTCCTCGGCGAGGGTTACAAATAAATTCTCTCAAAAAAAGACGGGCGATCGTGCTCATAATAACCCGCTGCTCCTGCTCGCCAAACAAATACTTGGTGCCATCCAGCGACCGCTTCAGATAGATTCCGTACAAATTGGCTTTCGCCGTAATGACGTATGGGATAGAACAGATGCCTTCCTTCGAAGCGAGGTTCAGCTTGTTCTCGATTTCTTCGATCCAGTCCCGGTCGTCGGTCAATCTCATCTCCGGCTAATCGCCTACGAGGAACATGCCAACCTTGTTTTTTTTGCCAATCGCAACACAACGCAAAGCCGTGGACACGCTTCCCTATAGAATACCAGCAATTCCTATGGTTCGTCATCCTTCGATTGCGCCAAACTACGAAAAGTTACCGATGGAAGGAGCTGTTGGCATGGAAAAAGACCCTATCCTCGATGAAAATCCACACCAAACGTATAATCATGAAGCCAGAGGAATCGAACAGACCGGTGAACCGCTGCCGGGCTCCAAAAAAGTGAAGCAGCAAAACCACAGCCGTTCGATCAAAACACGCGAAGGGTAAAAAGGAGCAAATCCCCCTCGGCTCCCGACTGTTGCCGAGGGGGATTAATTTCCTTATTTTTACATTAGAAGGATTGAATTGTCCCACAAGGATGCACTATGATGAAAGCAGTATCCTTGTTGGAGGTAAATAACGATGATGACCATGTTCCTTCCAAGTTCAAGCCCGCTTTCCCATGTATTCAGCTACAGCATCTCGCCCTTGTACGAGCTGGCGGCCAGTCTGCATACGCTCGCCCAGCCTGCCCCCCCTGCCGCATTCAGCGAATGGGCGCAAGCCAAACGAATCGGGCTGCGCGCTGCGAGACTGATCAAGGACTGGGAGTACTTTCTGCCGCTCTTTCGTTACGGGATTCCGGATTCATTCGATCCGTTGCAGACAAAAGGCGTCATGGCGGTCGATGATCAGTACGAATACTTCGTCACTCTTCCAACGGATCACTTCGTGCGCAGCCTCCTCCCCCTGCTGGAGAAGTGGAGCCGGCATCATGCCGCCCCGCAAGTAGCCGATGACTTGCATGAGGATGCCGATTATGTGAAAGGCCGGTTCAGCCTGTTCATTTCATCCTACTGGCAGCTGTTCTTTGAAGCCAATTGGGAAGGAATCGCCCCGCTTTTTGTCACCGAAGCAGAGCGAATCCACAAGGCGATGCAGACGAAAGACGGGATTCTCGCCTATTTGCAAACGCTCGTTCCGGCCATCCGCTACGATGCGGAAACAAACCGCATTGTCTGTCCAGCCCCAGGTCCCGACAGTGAGGTGCAGCATCTGGTTTTGTATCCAAGCCACTATTACTTCGCAGAGCCGGTGCTCACCAAAAAAGGAATGAACGCTCACCTGCTGTATTCGTTTGCCTCCCCGTCCGCTTCCACTAAAAACGCCCTATAAAGGGCGTTTTTCATGTTGCATATGGGCGACAATTAATTTGTCCAATTGCTGACTTATCCTGACAATCTCAGGGTCACGAAAATTGTAACCTGCATCTTCTGCTGCACGTTCCAGTTTGCGGCGCAAGTCATCAATCATCTGATTCGTAATCTCCACGCTGCCGACCCCCACCCAACTTCAGTCTCCCACTATTTTACATTATTTCAGATTCCGAGGAAAGGGTAAGATCTGGAAGAAAAAGCCTTGCACCAAAATGGTACAAGGCTTTGGTTCCTCTCGGGAAACCAGTCTTATTTCATGACATGGATCGGATGGCCAAGTGCCAGCTCGGCCGCTTCCATCGTGAGCTCACCCAGTGTAGGATGCGCGTGGATGGTCAGTTCGATATCCTCGAGCGTCGCTCCCATTTCGATCGCAAGTCCGATCTCCGCGATGATGTTCGATGCTTCGGCGCCCACGATTTGTGCGCCCAGCACGAGGTTGGTTCCTTTTTCTGCGATCAGCTTCACATAGCCTTCCCCTGCATTGACGGACAAAGCGCGACCGTTCACTGCAAACGGGGAGCGTCCTACGACGTAATCGATGCCTTTTGCTTTTGCTTCTGTTTCGTTGAGACCTACGCTGGCGATTTCGGGGTCGCAGAACACCACGGCAGGAATGGCCTTGTAATCCACTTCGGAAGGATGGCCCGCGATTGCTTCCGCTGCCACTCTTCCTTCGTAGAAAGCCTTGTGGGCCAGTGCCGGGCCAGCCACGATGTCGCCGATCGCATACACGTTCGGGATATTGGTGCGGCCTTGCTTGTCGACCACGATCAAACCGCGATCGGTCAGATTCATGCCGATGTCGCGCACGCCGAGCTCATCTGTGTTGGGCCGGCGACCAACCGTCACGAGGATATAATCAGCCTCGATCTTTACTTGCTCGCCTTTGACTTCAGCCGTAACAATTACACCGTTCTCGGTCTCTTCCATGCCTTGAGCCAACGCCTTGGTATGAATGGCTGCGCCCAGCTTTTTCAGCTTGCGCTCGACCAGGCGAGGCAGATCCGGCTCAAACCCTGGCAGGATATGATCGGCGCCTTCCAGGATGGTCACTTTCGTTCCGAACTTGGCAAATACGGAACCCAGCTCGATCCCGATGTAGCCGCCGCCGATGACCACGAGGCTCTTCGGCAGCTCCGTCAGGCTGAGAGCTTCTGTAGAAGACAGCACGCGTTTGCCAAACGGGAAAGCAGGCAGCTCGATCGGACGGGAACCTGTCGCGATGATGCAATGCTCAAAGCGGTAGCGGTTGACATCGTAGCCGTGGAAGACACGCACTTCGTTTTCGTTCACAAACAGCGCTTCGCCAGGGATCACCTGGATCTTGTTGCCTTTGAGCAGCGAGCCTACGCCGCCGGTCAACTGCTTGACGATGCCGCTTTTCCACTCTTGCACTTTGACAAAGTCCACTTTCACGTTCTCCATGGTAATTCCCATGGATTCTGTATGTTGGGCGTGCTCATAGGTGTGTGCGGCATGGATCATCGCTTTGGACGGAATGCAGCCCACGTTCAGGCATACGCCGCCTATATCCGCTTTTTCCACGACAACCACGGTTTTGCCCAGCTGGGCGGCACGAATGGCCGCCAGATATCCGCCAGGACCTGCACCGATGACAAGCACGTCTACTTCTGTGGTAAATTCACCTACTACCATTGTTCCTTATCCCTCCATGACGAGCAGCGTCGGGTTTTCCAGCAGCTGCTTCACGTAGTTGACGAAACGTTGAGCCGGTTCGCCATCAACCAGGCGGTGGTCAAAGCTGAGAGACAGGTGCAGCATTTGGCCTACCACGATTTCTCCGTTTTTCACGATCGGTTTTTCGCTGATGCGTCCTACGCCCAAGATCGCCACTTCCGGGTGGTTGATGATGGGGGTAAAGAACATGCCGCCAGCAGAGCCGATGTTGGTGATGCTGAAGGAAGAGCCTTTCAGTTCATCCGCAGCCACTTTGCGATCGCGGGCTTTCTTCGCCAGCTCGCTGATTTCGCCAGCGATTTGGAAGATGGATTTGCTGTCAGCTGCTTTTACGACAGGCACGAGAAGACCCTCATCTGTCGAAGTGGCGATTCCGATATTGTAGTATTTCTTATAAATCACTTCTTGTTTTTCATCGTCGATGGAAGCGTTCAGCTCCGGGAATTTTTTCAGTCCCGCCACGACTGCCTTCACGATCATCGGCAGGTAGGTCAGCTTCACGCCGCGCTCTTCCGCCAATGGTTTTGCTTCCTTGCGCATGGCCACGAGTGCCGTCACATCCACCTCATCAAAGATGGTCACGTGTGGAGCGGTGTAAGCGGATTTCACCATCGCTTTGGCGATTGCTTTGCGTATGCCTTTGAGCGGTACGCGCTCTTCCAGTTCGCCAGCTGCGGTTGGCGTGTAGTGAGCAGTCGGTGCTGCCGCCGCCTGTGCCTGACCAGTCGGTACCGCTTCCGGTGCTGCTGCTTCCGCTGGAGCTGCCGCTGTTGTAGCTGCTCCGCCCGCTGCAAAACGGTCTACGTCTTCGCGGGTGATGCGTCCGAGCTTGCCGGTACCGGGCACGTTCACAAGCTGCACGCCTTTTTCACGAGCGTATTTGCGAACGGATGGAGTCGCGAGAACATGCTTGCGGTCGATTGGTGCCGCTACTGCTGTTGCGGTGGCCGTCGCCTGTGCCAGCGGCGTTTCCAGCGTTTGGTTCGCATTGGCGCTCACTTGGGAGCCGATGTCGCAGCCCGGCTCCATTTTATCGGCAGCAGCAGGTGCTGGCGTCTCAACTGCAGGAGCGTCGCCGTGGCCGTGATCCGGCAGGTTCGGAACGTCGCCTTCCACCTCAAAGTCGATCAGCGGGTCTCCGACTACGGAGACCGTGCCTTCTGTCACTTTCAGCTCGAGGACTTTTCCTTTTACAGGCGATGGCACTTCTACGACCGCCTTGTCATTTTGCACTTCCATGATGACCTGGTCTTCTTCTACGGTATCCCCCGGCTGTACGTGCCATTTGACGATTTCGCCTTCATGGATGCCCTCGCCGAGCTCCGGGAGTCTGAATGTAAAACGACTCACGATATCTCCTCCTTATACACACTTCGCCGTATTTTGCCAAAAGAAGGCGGAAAGCTCTCATCTTTTCGCCGATTATGTCAGCTCTGCCTAAAAATCAAGCACTTGGGTCAAGCCATCCACGACGCGTTTCACGTCCGGGAGCCAGACGTCTTCTGCCTGCGCGAACGGAAAAACGGTATCCGGTGCGGTGATGCGCAGAATGGGCGCTTCCAGGTGCAGGATCGCACGCTCGTTGATTTGGGCGATGATTTCTGCTGCGACGCCGGACGTTTTTTGCGCTTCCTGGACGACGATCGCACGGTTGGTTTTCTTCACGGATTCCACGATGGTGTCGATATCGAGCGGGTTGACGGTGCGCAGGTCGATAACTTCCACCTTGGCTCCACGCGCTTTCTCGATTTCTTCCGCCGCTTTCAGGCTGGTGTGAACCATCGCGCCGTACGTGATGATGGTAACATCTGTCCCTTCTTTCACGACGTTCGCCTTGCCCAGCGGAATGGTGTAATCGCCTTCCGGTACTTCTTGACGGAAGGAACGGTACAGCTTCATGTGCTCCAGGAATACGACCGGATCGTTGTCGCGGATCGCGGAGATCAACAAGCCTTTTGCGTCGTACGGGTTGGAAGGGATGACCACTTTCAGGCCCGGCGTTTGCATCATCAAGCCCTCCAGGGAGTCCGCATGCAGCTCAGGCGTTTTTACGCCGCCGCCGAATGGCGAACGGAACGTAACCGGGCTGTGGTAGCGCCCGCCGGAACGGTAGCGCATGCGAGTCGCTTGGGAGGCGATCGCATCGAATGCTTCAAATACGAATCCAAAGAACTGGATCTCCGCTACTGGACGGAAGCCGTTGATCGACAGACCAACAGACAGACCGCCAATGCCCGACTCTGACAGAGGGGTGTCAAAAACGCGCTGATCGCCGAATTCAGCTTGCAATCCTTCTGTCGCACGGAACACCCCGCCGTTTTTCCCTACGTCTTCCCCGAAGACAAGGACGGTCTCGTCGCGTTTCAACTCCACGCGCATTGCGTCCGTAATGGCTTGAATCATCGTCATTTGTGCCATGGCTTATTTCGACTCCTTTGCCAGGTATTCTGCCTTCTGCTCTGCCAATGCTGGCGGCAGTGTCTCGAACATGACATCGATCAGCTCAGATACTTTCATTTTCGGAGTCTCATCCGCTTTTTTGATCGCATCTGCAACGGCTTTTTTCGCTTCTTCAATGACTGCTTCTTCGTCTTTCTCGCTCCACAGGCCTTTTGCTTCGAGGAACTTGCGGAAGCGGATCAACGGATCGCGCTGCTCCCATTCGCTTTGCTCTTCGCCAGTACGGTAGCGGGTCGGGTCGTCGCCAGCCATGGTGTGCGGGCCGTAACGGTACGTCAGCGCTTCGATCAGTGTCGCGCCTTCGCCATTCACGCCGCGCTCTTTCGCTTTTTGCACTGCGTAGTAAACAGCCAGAATGTCCATGCCGTCTATGCGCTCGCTCGCGATACCAGCAGCAGTCGCTTTTACAGCGATATTTTCGGAAGCCGTCTGTTTTTCGAACGGCAGGGAGATCGCATAGCCGTTGTTTTGCGAGAAGAAAATCACGGGCAGCTTGTAAACGCCTGCGTAGTTCATCCCTTCGTAGAAATCACCCTGGGAAGTCGCGCCGTCGCCAAAGTAGTTGATGGCAACGCGCTTTTCGCCGCGCAGCTTGTAGCCCATTGCGATACCGGTTGCTTGGGTGCATTGCGCCGCGATGATGATTTGCGGCATCAGGACGTTTACGCCTTCCGGAATGCGTCCGCCCTCGATGTGCCCGCGGGAGTACAGGAATGCCTGGTGCATCGGGAAGCCATGCCATACCATTTGCGGGATGTCGCGGTAGCTGGGCAGAATAAAGTCTTCTTTGGAGAGAGCCGCCCCGGAACCGATCATGCTCGCTTCCTGACCGGCCACGGGCGCGTAAAAGCCCAGGCGACCCTGACGGTTCAAGCTGATCGCACGCTGATCCCATACGCGGGTAAATACCAATTTGCGCATCAGTTCGCGCAGTTCATCATCAGACAGTTTTGGCATCAAGTCAGGGCGAACAACCGTTCCGTCCGGCGCAAGAATTTGCAGCGGGGCGTTGTTCCCTTTTTGCTCAACAGCAGTGGTTACGCTCATCACATTCACCTCGTCACTGGATTAAGGCTCCCAGGAGCTCGCGCGCATCCCCGCTCCGGATGACTGTCCGTTCAGTCGGGAATCGCGAAAGCTGCCGAAGGATACCCTGAAAGAAAAGAGAAGAAAAAGAACAGCTGGAACGTATAGGAAAGAGCATGCAGATTCCTCCCGCTCCACCCTGTTATACTGCAGACAAGTCGTCTGTTCAATGTGTTATAATATTGATATTACAGGGTTTATTTCCGTTCTGTTATCATTTACTATAAAAGCTGTATCAGTATTTTTCAAGGACTTATTTGTAAAAAAGCAAATTTGGGTGGTGAGAATGATGTCCGAATATGTAAAACGAACGATCATAAAAGAAGAAGTGCCCAGCATCCATGTGGACACTCCCCGCTCCGTCAAAGTGTATCTGCCGCCAGGCTATAACGAGCTGCTCTCCTATCCCGTCGTCTATTGCCAGGACGGAAATGACTTCTTTACGATGGGACGGATCGCGACTATCGCCAACCAGCTGATTCTGGAGGAAGGCATCGAGCCGTTCCTCATCGTGGGTGTCTCGGTAGAGCGCAGCAAGCGCACCAGCGAGTATTCGCCGATCGGCTCGCGGAATGCGGCCTACAAATGTTTTTTCACAGAGGAGCTGCTCCCCTACATCGAAGACCGCTATCCCGTTCGCCGCGATGCCGCGTCCCGCATCCTGGCAGGCGATTCCTTAGGCGGTACGGTTTCCCTGCATCTGGCTTTGGATCGGCCCGACGTATTCCCCCAAGTGCTCGCGCTGTCGGGAGCGTTTTTCCAGCCTACGCTCGATCAGCTCGAACGCGCTCCCAGCCTGTCCTGGCTGAACATGTGGATGGTCGTCGGACTGGATGAGCTCGCGGTGGAGACCCACATGGGCACCTACGACTTTGTGCAGTGGAACCGCTCGGCGAAAGCCATCCTCGAAGCCAAACAGGCGACAATGTCTTACCGGGAAAAGCCGGGCAATCACATCTGGGGATTATGGCAAAAGGAGCTGCCCGATGGACTGCGCCACTTTTTCCCTGCGCCCAGGCCGTAGCTCTTTTTTTAAAAGCCGTTGATTTCCTTGATATGCGCGTATTCGTAATAACGGCCATCCACCATGTAGATGCCTTCGTGGGTGGCTTTTTCAATTTCTCCCGCCACCTGCTGGGCATCGCTCAACACGATCGTGACGATCTTGCTCTCGTCCCGCTGCATTTGGCCTTGAATCCGTTGGCGCTCTTTGGCCGATATCATGATCATCCCTCATTTCGCCTGCGTTGGATAGCTATAGTATTTCTTCGAGGTGACGGATTTACACACCAAACAGCCCCGAGCTTGCCGATTGGCGGGTTCGGGGCTGCCTTGCTCTTTTGTTTGCCGATGTTTTTTTGCCGCCTTGCCGTCAGCGAGCCGCGGATACGCGTCCGATCAATGCTTCCACCACGCCGAGGACGTGTTGGACATCTTGTTCCGCAATATGGCGGTGTGTCGTGAAACGAATCACGTATTCATCGAAGTCGACCGCGTAGACTCCTTGCTCTGCCAGCAGCCGCAGGAAATCGACAGCCGTCTGGGCAATGGAATCCGTCTTCACCAGCACGATGTTGGTCTCGACCGGCTCCACCTCCAGCGAAAGCTTGCGCAAGCCTTCTGCCAGCTGCTTCGCCCGTTCGTGGTCTTCCGCCAGACGCTCCGTCATCTCGGTCAGGGCGAGAATGCCCGGCGCTGCCAAGTAGCCAGCCTGACGCAGACCGCCCCCCAGTTTTTTTCTCCACCATCTCGCCTCTTCGATAAACGCTTTGTCCCCGGCCAAAATGGAACCTACCGGGGCGCTCAGCCCTTTGGAGAGACAGACCTGGACCGTCGTCGTATACTGGCTCAGCTCGCGGACATCGACGCCCAAGGCGATCGCCGCATGAAACAGTCTCGCCCCGTCGAGGTGGACCGGAATGCCGTGCTTTTGGGCGACGTCGTAGACGCTTTTCATCTGCTCGGGCGAAATGACGGCACCCCCTGCCCGGTTGTGCGTATTTTCCAGGCAGATCAGCTTCGTGCGGGGAAAATGAATGTTGGTCGTCGAGCGGATGGCCTTTTCCACATCGTCTGCACGCAGCGCGCCGCGCACGCCAGCGAGTGTCCGGGTCTGTACGCCTGCGAGCGCCGACATCGCTCCGTCCTCGTAGTAAAAAATATGGGAATCTGCTTCCGCGATCACTTCATCCCCGTTCACGCAGTGGGTCAAAACCGCGACCTGGTTGCCTTGCGTTCCGCTTGTGACGAACAACGCCGCTTCCTTGCCCAGACGCTCTGCGGCGATTTCCTGGAGACGATTGACAGTCGGGTCTTCCCGATAAACGTCGTCGCCCACTTCCGCCTCCGCCATGGCGCGAATCATCGCTTCCGTAGGCTTGGTGACCGTATCACTGCGCAAATCAACCTGTTTCATGGTTCGTCTCTCCTTTGTTGTCACGTTTATTTAAAACTTTCCACATTGCATCGGGAATTACCTCTTTGCTAATATGGAGTGGGTACATACATAAACGTTAGGAGACCTGTCTAATGAATGTGAAAATTACGCGGAACGCTGCTAAACAATTGAACACCATCATCGGGCAAGAAGAAGACAAGGACCTGAAGCTTCGCATCTACATCACCCATGCCCACGGCGACCACGCTCACTACGGACTCGCCCTGGACAAGCCTACGGAAGAAGATGAAGTCATCTCCACAGACAAGGAGATCGATATCATTGTGAAAAAAGACGAACCACTGTTGGACGGGATCATCCTCGACTACCTGTACTTGCCTGAAGAAGGTTTTGTCATCACCAATCCTTCCAAAGGAAACACGGGCGACCACTAATCCCGGCTGCGAGAAACCCCCTGCTGAAACCGGCAGGGGGTTTTCTTTGCCAAGCAATCACGCCTGGGTATACCGTTCGGCAGGCAGCTCCCGTAATAGCGCAGGCGTACTGCCTTCCATGTGCGTCATGACCAGCCGATGAACCGGACGCGTCATCGCCACGTAAAGCAGCTTGGCATCCCACTCGGAACGGTCATACCCATCGACATCCAGCAGAATGACCACGTCAAACTGCAGCCCTTTGGTCAGATAGGCCGGCATCACGGTGACGCCACCCGGAAACTGGCTGTCTTTGCTGCTGAGGAGGGTCAGCCCCGCGATTTGATCCTGCAAGCCTATGTACGCTTTTTTGCTTGCGCCAATCGTTTTCGTCACGATCGCGATCGTCTGGAAGCCCTCCGCCTGGAACGAAGCGACGCGCTCGGCTGCGTCCTCCCACAGCTTCGCACGGGAAGCCGCCGTGACCATGACCGGCTTTTCTCCATGGCGCAGGACCGGCTTGGCCAGCACCGTCTCGGGCAGCTCGATTTGCCGCAGCACCTCATTGGCGCATCGCATGATTTCGATCGTCGAACGGTAGCTTTGCGACAAGGTGTAGTAGGAAGGACGGAGCTTTTGGAAGACACCCTCGGTCAACTCCTCCCACGAATGAATGCCCCGGTACGAATGGATGCCCTGGGCAATGTCCCCGACAATCGTCAGCGACTGATTCTTGGTCGCCAGCGAAACGACCGCGATCTCCAGCGCGCTCAAGTCTTGCGCCTCATCGATCACCGTATGGTCAAAGTGCCCTGCCCTGGCCATGCCTTCGACGATGTGCTGCAGGTAGAGCAAGGGCGCAATATCCTCCGCCTCCAGCCGCTCTTCCGCGAACAGGCTGCGAGAGGACTGGCAGACATCCTGCAGAACCGCATCCGCTACATCGGGGGATACCAGTTTCCGCAGGAGGTCTTCGTCCGTCACCAATTCCTTGTAGGCCGCAAACACCTCCAGCTGTGGAAAGGAGGTCATGTACTGATCGAGAATTTGCTCCAGCATCTTTTCGAACTTGGCCAGACCCTGTTTGTCCAAATCGATTTTCAGCTCCCGCAAATGCGCGAACATCTGCTTGTTCATCTCCTGGTTGAGATGCTTGCGCAAGGCATCCAGTCGCCGTTGGTAGGGCAGATGGGCGAACTGCTCAAGAAAGCTTTGGCGAATGAAATCGCTGCTGATCGTAAACACTTGCTTCGTTTTGCTGTATTGAAAGCTCAGCTTTTTGAACGGAATCCTCGTTTCAATGACAAAGCGGATGTACTGCTCGAGAGCGTCCCTGCAGGCCAGCGAACCTTTGAAGCGCAGACGGTTTCGCGTCAGCTCCTGTTCCCGCTCGTCCTGGCCGTCTTCAAAAAACAGCGAGAGTGGTCTGTCCGGGCTCGTAATCCTCCAGCCCTTCGGCACGAGCGGCTTGACGAGACGAGCCGCCCAGTCCACAAATGTCGACTGCTGGACATCATCTACTCCCAGTTCCGGCAGCACGTCCGAGATGTACGTCAGAAACATCCGGTTGGGAGCGAAGACCATAAATTTTTTCGACAGCATCGTGTCCTGGTAGTTGTAGATCAGGTAGGACAGTCTGTGCAGGGCGATCGTGGTCTTCCCGCTGCCCGCTACCCCTTGAACCACAATGGGACGTTTCTTTTCCGCCCGAATGATGTCGTTCTGCTCCGACTGGATCGTCGCCACAATGTCCTTCAAGCGGCTGTCGTTGGCCTGGTTGAGATTGGCCGCCAAAAACTCGTCGATGAACCCTTCCTGCAAAAAATCGTCCGGATCGCCCATTTCCCGGTGAATTGTCTCTTTCACCGCTCCATCGTAAATGCCGGTGATTTTCCCGTTTTCCATGGCAAAATTGCGTTTCAGGGTGACTTCTCCGCGCACAATCTCGCGTCCCATCCGGTAAAAAGCGTCCTTGCTCTCCCCCGAATAGTACAGACTGGCAATCGGTGCCCTCCAGTCTACGACGATCGAGTCAAACGTGTCGCCGCGTACAATTCCCCGCTTGCCTATGTATACCTGGTCCAGCTCGTACACTTCGTCCTTCAGGAAGTCGACGCGGCCGAAATAAGGATTCTCGCGCCCCTGGTCTTCCAGGTAGCGCAATTCCTTCGCTTTTTTCGAATTCACGACCTGCTTCACGTAATCGTCTGTCGCTTCCCGAATGTCCTCGCGCAATTGTGCGATTTCACGGTCAATGATCGCGATCGTCTCATCAAGCTTTTTTTGTTCTCGTTCATATTCCCGGTGCTGGGTACTCATACCCATCCCCCCTCTCGTTCAACTGATTTCCAGCAGCTACGTCCACTGCCAAGCCACCATCCTGCCATCACCCGATCGATCCTCGCTTCGGAATAAAAAGACACCCCAGCTTCAAGCGAGGATGTCTGTGCTATCAATACCTGTTATCTTACTAGTTCCGGCCATTTTCTTCAAGGTCTTCCACATAGCGGATCGAATCCAGATTCGCCTTCAACGACCTTTTTACGGCGTCGATATACTTTTGGCGAAGTTGTTTTTGTTCGAACTTTTCTTCGTCGGTCAAGCCGTCTTCCCTGGATTTTTTCACCAACTCGTTGATCCGTTTGATTTCTGCGTCAGATACCACTGCTGGTTCCTCCCCATCTGTAAGTAGTGCCGCTCCATTATACCATAACGCGGGCACTACGCAAGCAGATTGGTCACCCGCGCATCATTCATCGGCCACGGCCAACGGAATCTTCAGGGTCTGACCAGGATAAATGATCACGCCCTCCAGCTCGTTCGCCTCCTGGATCGCACTCACCAGCTCGCGCACATCCATCTGCGCCTCCTCCTGATAACGGATCGCCAGCTTCCACAGGCTATCGCCAGCCCGCACCGTCACCTCATTTACCGGCAGCGCCTCTTGGCCGCCGGAAGCAAACGCCAGTTCGGTCAACAGGTAAAAAAAGAGAGAGAAACTGACCAGGAACAAAATCGCCTGTCCGCGAGTAATCGCAAACCTTGGGCGGCGAGCAGCCTTTTTCTCAAAATGGTTATGTACAGTCATGGCAGACACATAAATCCCTCCTACAAACATACGTTCTGTTTTCTTGTTTTCATCATACAGGAGAACATATGTTCATGTCAACAAAAAAAGATCGAACTTATGTTTGTCGAATGCAAGCCCCCATGGTATAATATAGGAAAATTTGTTCGAGAAAACTGAGGTGTCTTCCATGTCAAAACTATCCAATCGACAGCAGGCCATCATCGATTTCATCCGGAAAGAAGTGCGCGACAAAGGATATCCGCCTTCCGTACGGGAAATCGGGGAAGCTGTCGGCCTCGCATCCAGCTCTACCGTTCATGGACACTTGGCTCGCCTGGAAAAGAAAGGCCTGATTCGCCGCGACCCTACCAAACCTCGCGCCATCGAGCTGTTGTCCGAGGAAGATCGCTTTCAGGACGATTTTGAAGATTCCGTGGTCCGCGTGCCTGTCATCGGGAAAGTGACAGCCGGACAGCCGATTACCGCGATTGAAGATGTCGAAGAATACTTCCCTCTCCCGGAAAACATCGTCACCTCGGACAAGGTGTACATGCTCCGCGTCTCCGGAAGCAGCATGATCGACGCGGGCATCCTCGACGGCGATTACGTGATCGTGCGCCAGCAGAACGTGGCAAACAACGGGGATATCGTCGTCGCCATGACGGAAGAAGATGAAGCGACGGTCAAGCGCTTCTTCAAAGAGAAGAACCACTTCCGCCTGCAGCCGGAGAACCCGGCGATGGAGCCGATCATTCTCGATTCCGTCTCGATTCTGGGCAAGGTCATCGGCGTCTATCGGTTGATTCACTAATAGCGGGAAAAGAAAAAGGGCAGCCGAGGCTGTCCCTTTTTTGTTGCCGTTACCTGGCGATGAAGAACCAGATGATCATCGCGAGCTGCAGCACCACTTTGACGACGCCGCTGCCCAGAAAACCGATCAGCGACCCGAACCCCGCCTTGATCGCCCGCTCCAACGGCTGCTGCTGCAGGAACAGCTCCACCAGAACGACGAAGACGAAAGGCAGAATGATCATGCCGAATGGCGGAAATGCGAAAATCCCCACCAGGATGCCGAGAACGGCCGCCAACGAAGACCATTTTGAGCCGCCGTATTTTTTCACGAAGTACGCGTTCGTCAGCAGATCCGCCCCATACAACAAGACGCTCAGTGCCGCCATCCCCCACCAAAACGAAGACGGCAGGCCGGCCCCGGGATCTGCGATGAAAAACTGATAGAGCAAGAAACCGACCCACAGTAAAATCGTATCCGGCAAGACCGGGAGAAAAATACCGGCGATGCTCAGCGCGAACAGCACCACGACAACGATCCACAACAAAATTTCCACAGCTTTCCCTCCTCTCTGTAAGGTATACGTGTTGCATCCTTTTTCGTTGCAGTCTGCAGCTGTGCTGGACCACAATCCCTGCACAAATTCATCCCTTTCTACGATCCTTGCCCAATATCGTCGAATGGATACCGAACGGAGGACATCTGATGAGTCATTGGCGCATCTGGCACCGCAAAAAAGCCCCTTGCACCGCACGGGTGAAGGGGCTTGCTGCTGCTTCCTCTTAGTACGTGTTCATGTACTGCTCGCGCTCCCAATCGTGGACGCGCGTGCGGAACATATCCCACTCGATTTCTTTTGCTTCGATGAAGTGCACCAGAGCGTGTTCACCCAGCGCTTCGCAAATCACCGGATCTGATTTCAAGCACTCGATCGCTTCTTTCAGCGTAGCCGGCAAGCTGTCGATGCCATTTGCTTCGCGTTCTTCCTCGTTCATCACGTAGATGTTGCGGTCCACTGCTGCTGGAACCTCCACCTTGTTCTTGATGCCGTCCAGGCCTGCTTTGAGCATGACAGCCAGAGCCAGGTATGGGTTCGCAGCCGGATCCGGGTTGCGGACTTCAATGCGGGTTCCCAGACCGCGGGAAGCTGGGATACGGATCAATGGAGAACGGTTTTTCGCAGACCAAGCCACGTAGCAAGGAGCTTCGTAACCAGGAACCAGACGTTTGTAGGAGTTTACCAGCGGATTGGTAATCGCGGCAAAGCTCCGGGCATGCAGCAAAATACCTGCCAGGTAGTGTTTGGCTGTTTGGCTCAAACCCAATTCATCAGTCTCATCGTAGAAGGCGTTTTCATTGCCACGGAAGAGAGATTGATGAGCATGCATGCCGGAACCGTTTACACCGTACAGCGGCTTCGGCATGAAGGTCGCGTGCAGGCCATGCTGGCGAGCGACGGTTTTTACCACCAGCTTGAACGTCAGGATTTGGTCGGCTGCGTGCAGGGCATTCGTGTATTTAAAATCGATTTCGTGTTGGCCTGGAGCCACTTCGTGGTGAGAAGCTTCGATTTCAAAGCCCATTTTTTCCAGAGTCAGCACGATATCACGGCGACAGTTTTCACCGAGGTCAAGAGGAGCGAAGTCGAAGTAACCGCCTTGGTCGTTCAGATCAAGAGTAGGTTCGCCTTTATCGTCGATTTTGAACAGGAAGAATTCCGGCTCAGGACCTACGTTAAACGCGGTGAAGCCCAGTTCTTCCGCTTCTTTCAGAACGCGCTTCAGGATTTGGCGCGGGTCGCCTTCGAAAGGAGAGCCGTCTGGCATGTAGATGTCGCAAATCAGGCGAGCCACTTTGCCGTGCTCATTGCCCCATGGGAACACGACCCATGTATCGAGATCCGGCACCAGGTACATATCGGATTCTTCGATGCGTACGAACCCTTCGATCGAAGAGCCATCGAACATCATTTTGTTGTCGAGGGCTTTTGGCAGTTGGGGCAGAGGGATCTCTACGTTTTTGATTACCCCCATCAGGTCGGTAAACTGCAGACGGATGTATCGCACGTCTTCTTCTTTTGCCAAACGCATAATGTCTTCTTTTGTGTACTTGTTCACATTTCTCTCCTCCTGTCTCTAAGTAAACAATATATATCAGTGGAAGAAGCGGGAAAGCTCTCCTCGTATCAATGCGTCCTCGCCGTAGCGGGAAGCATTGCGATTCATGATCTGTTGCTTCAGCAGCTGGTGCAGCTCTTTTTCGGACATTTCCTTGCGTTTTGCTTCGGAAGTCGCTGTGATTTCAGAAGGAGTCTCGACAGGTACTTGCAGCTGCAAAACTTGTTTGATGCCAGCAATATTCAAGCCCTTTTCTATCAATGCCTTGACTTTCAGCAATCGATCCACATCATTAAAAGAGAAAAGCCGCTGTTTCCCTTCGGTGCGGGCTGGCTGAATGAGCTCGTTTTGTTCATAGTAGCGAATTTGCCTCGCGGTAAGATCCGTCAATTTCATGACGATCCCAATGGGAAAGAGGGCCATATTCCGGCGAATGTCAGCACTCATGACTTGTCCCTCCTCAATTCTTTTTCCTTACGCTTTATTCTATGCAACAGAACAATCCCTGTCAACAGATGTAAGGAAAGATCACGTTTCAAGATATGACAAAAAAAGCAACGAGCGTCGCGCGACTGCGACAACAGCTCACTGCTTCGGTTTCGTCAGGCAGGATCTGCTGGCAGTTCGAGCAACCCCTTCTCCAGCAATCCGTTCAATGCTGTTAAAATTCCGACCTTCACGTGGGAGTAGGTCAGCCCCCCTTGCACGAAGCCGAGATAGGGCGGGCGAATCGGGCCGTCCGCGGAAAATTCGATGCTCGCCCCCTGAATGAATGTGCCGGCTGCCATGATCACCGGGTCCGCATACCCCGGCATTTCACTCGGGTACGGGATGACATGCGAATCGACAGGCGCCGCCTTCTGGATTCCTTGGCAAAACGCGATGAGTCTCTCGGCCGACCCGAACGCCACGGACTGGATCAGGTCTGTGCGCGGTTCATGCCAGAGCGGATTGGTCTGGAACCCGAGTCTCTCCAGCAAAGCCGAGGAGAACACGGCGCCCTTCAAGGCCTCTCCCACCACGTGCGGGGCGAGGAAAAAGCCCTGGTACATCTCCAGCAGCGAGTATAGCGAAGCCCCTCCCTCTGCGCCGATCCCCGGGGCTGCCATCCGGTAGGAAGCGAGCTGAACGAGCTCCTTGCGTCCGACGATGTACCCCCCGGTCTTGACCAGACCGCCGCCAGGGTTCTTGATGAGCGAGCCAGCCATGATGTCCGCGCCGACGTGCAGCGGCTCCTGCTCTTCCGTGAATTCCCCGTAGCAGTTGTCCACGAACACCATCACGCCCGGCTTCATTTCCTTGACGAGCCTGACCATCTCCTTGATCCTGGCGATGGTAAATGACGGCCTGTCCGCATATCCGCGGGAGCGCTGGATGCCGATCACTTTGGTCTTGGGCGTGATCGCTGCCGCCACGGCCAGGCAATCGATCTCACCGGCTGGCGTCAGCGGAACATAGCTATAGCCGATCCCGTAGTCCTTCAAGGAGCCTTGGCCCTCTCCGCGCGCACCGACGACTTCCTCCAGTGTATCGTACGGCTTGCCGGTAATGTAGAGCAGGTCATCCCCCGGTCGCAAAATCCCGAACAGGGAAATGGCGATCGCGTGCGTGCCGGAAATGATGTGCGGACGCACCAGGGCCGCCTCTCCCCCGAACACGTCGGCGTAGATCGACTCCAGCGTGGAACGGCCGGAGTCGTCGTAGCCGTAGCCGGTCGACGGGGAAAAGTGAAATTCATTGACTTCATGCTTCTGAAAGGAACGCAAGACTTTCAACTGATTGGTATCGACGAGCGCCGCAATCTGTCTGTGCCGTTCCGAAATCATCGCTTCTACTTCCAAGACGAGAGGACGAAGCTTCTCGCCATGTGAAAAATGTTGAAACATCAGCTATCTTACCAACTCTCTTCTGCAGTCTCTGGTTTGTCCAGGAGGAAGGGAGCGATCCGTCCGTAAATCGGATGGTCCCGATTCACACGAACCGTGACCCGGTAGGACTCTTCCTCTTCATCAAAATGCTGCTCGATCTCGACACCTTCGCGGTGCAGCAGCGACAGGATATCTCCGCGCTCTACCGGAACCTTCAAGGTCATCTCGTTGAAGGATGCCAGCGCGTAGGACTCGATCCGCTTGAGCAGGCGGCTCCGATCTTCTTCGCGCATCGCCGAGATCAGAATCCACTCGTCCGCCGGCGGCAAATAGGTGCCCTCGGCCATCAGATCCGCCTTGTTGAACACGACGAGCAGGGGGATGTCTTCCGCTTTCAGCTCCCGCAAGATCCGGTCCACCACTTGCATGTGAATTTGCAGATCCGGATGGTGGCTGTCGACGACGTGCAGGATCAAATCCGCTTCCTTCACGCCCTCCAGGGTCGAGCGAAACGCCGCGACCAGGCTCGTCGGCAAGTCCTGGATAAAGCCGACCGTATCTGTCAGCAATACCTCCAGGCCGCTGGGCAAGGAGAGCTGGCGCGTAGTCGGATCCAGGGTAGCGAACAGCTTGTCTTCCTGAAGCGTGTTCGCATTCGTCAGCTGATTGAGGATCGTGGACTTGCCTGCGTTGGTGTATCCGACCAGCGCGACCTGAAAGACGTTGTTTTTCTTGCGTCTCTCCCGATGCAGCTGGCGCGTGCGCACCGTGTCCGCCAGCTGCTGCTTCAGCTCCGTGATTCGTCTGCGAATATGACGGCGGTCGCTCTCTAGCTTGGTTTCGCCGGGCCCTCTCGTACCGATCCCGCCGCCGAGACGGGAGAGCTGCTTGCCCTGTCCCGCCAGCCTGGGGAGGAGGTAGTTGTACTGCGCCAGCTCCACCTGGATCTTCCCTTCGCGCGATTGTGCGCGGCCCGCGAAGATATCGAGGATCAGCTGCGTCCGGTCGATGACTTTGCAATCGAAGAGCCGATCCAGATTGCGCGTCTGGCTCGGGGAAAGCTCGTCGTTGAAGATGACGACGTCCACATCCAGCTCCTCGGCTCGCTGGGCAAGCTCGTCGATTTTCCCGGTCCCCAAATACCAGGCTGGATCTATTCTGTCCCGATTTTGTGTGATGACGTCCAGCACCTCCACCCCTGCCGTATCGGCGAGCTCCTGCAGCTCCTCCAGCGACAGGCGCATCCGTTCCTCATCACGGTTATCCAAAAGGCAACCGACCAGGATAGCGGTCTCCTTCTTTTTGCTCAGTTCTTTCACCGATTCACGCCCTTTCTTCCTTATCATACCACATCTTTCCCGCATTCGTTACGAGGCAACCCAGACAAAATCCTCCGGCATCAAGGTCATGATGTCATCCCTCGTCAGCTCATGCACGGACAAGAGACGGACAGCCTGCTTGCGTATCGCTTGCTCCAGGGCATTGCGGATATACCTGGCATTGCTGAAGTTCGTCTCAAAAACATCCTGGCGCATGCGCGTCAAGTGCAGACGCAGCTTTTCCCGTGCGGTCGCGGACAGACGGTACTCCTTCCCCTCCAGCAAGCCGTCGGCGATCTTGATTAGTTCATCCACCGAATAGTCGACAAATTTCAGATGGATGGGAAAACGTGAGGGCATGCCGGGGTTCAGCTCCAAAAACGCCTCCATCTCCTCGGTGTAGCCCGCCAAAATACAAATGAAGTCATTTCCATAATCTTCCAGAGCTTTGGTGAGGCAATCGATCGCTTCCTTGCCAAAGTCTTTTTCCCCGCCCCGGGCCAGCGAATACGCCTCGTCGATGAACAAAATGCCTCCCAGCGCCTTCTTGACGAGTTCACGCGTCTTTTGCGCCGTATGCCCGATGAATTCGCCCACCAGATCCGCACGTTCCACTTCTATTAAATGTCCTTTGCTCAGGATCCCCATTTCGCGGAACATTTTACCGAATAAACGGGCTACCGTCGTCTTGCCGGTGCCCGGATTTCCTTTGAATACCATGTGGTACACTTGCTTTTCCAGCTTCAGCTGATGCTTTTCCCGCTCTTTGTTGATCCGCAGGAGGGCGTGGATTTCGTACATCAGCTTTTTCGCTTCCGCAAGCCCGATCAACCGTTCCAGCTCATCAAAGGCCGCCGCCACATTGCCAGGAGCAGTCGTGCGCACTCGATCGGCCAAAGTCTCTGGCTGCTTGACTCGCTCTGGTCTGTGAAACACCACCTGGATCCGATGTGGAGCCCTCTCCTCGAGTGTATCGGCTGACGGTTGAGATCCCGACGGTTTCACATGCGATCACCTGCCTCTTGGTCATACATTAGTATACTCATGAACCAGGTAAACCTGCCCTCTTTTTTCGAGGTGAACCTGCCCCTTCGCCCTAGCGGGGCAATACGACGGCGACGACCTGTTTGCCGCTCACCTGAATGCTTTTGTCTTGCTTTCCGCAATGAGCCAGCTCACGTACGAGCTCCTCGACCAGCCGCTTCGCTTTGGCGCTTTCTTTTTTCTCCAAGCGTACAGTCAGCTGCGCCTCATCGCCGGCAGCGAGGATGCGCTCGGCCTGCCGTTTTTTGGTGTCGTAGTCATGGTCTTCGATGAAGGCGCCAAGCCGTATTTCTTTGAGCTTGGGTCCCTTTTCCGCTTTGCGGCTTTTCGCGTTAGCCCGTGAGCTGCACTTCTGACGCTTTTATCTTTTCATTCATGATTATCATTTTGTTCACCCGATCCTTCCTGATCTCTACTATAATGTTGATTGTATCATACGACCCGCTGTGTTTCCGCCCGCTCCCATGCCGTACATACCGAAGGATTGACACTGGAGTGAAAATCCATTACGTTACCCTTAGTTAGCCAGCTAAGTATCTGGAGGAATCGTCTTGGAGTTTGACTACGTTAACGCCCTGACCCATATCATGGGCCATGTTATGAAGCAGCATCGACACAATCTCGACCTACTCATCCAAAAGTACGATGTGCACCCGGGTCAACCTCCCCTGCTCACGCGCCTTTACCGTCGCGGCGGGTTCATGCAAAGCGAGCTGGCTCGCAGCATGAACGTAGCGCCGGCTACCCTGACCGTCATGATCAATCGGATGGAAAAAGCCGGACTCGTCATCCGCCAGCCCGATCCGAACGACCAGCGAGTGTCGCGAGTATTTTTGACGGAAAAGGGCAAATACGCGACACGGGCCGTAAAGGAGGCCCTGCAGCAGTTGGAGACCCGCTGTTTTCAGAGCTTCACAGACGAGGAAACCGCCTTGCTTCGCGGGATGCTCAACCGCCTGCGTGCCGAGATGGAAACGTTCCATCTCGAATACAGCGAAAGGAGCCAGTGACGATCTGGCTCTCATCTCCAATCAGAAAGGTTTGAATATTTCCTTGAACAATCTCGCAAAAGAATGGGAGACACCGGAATCTTCTTCCGCCAGCCGCTCGCGCCGCCTGTGGATGGCCGTCATTCTCGGTTCGCTGTCGGCATTCGGACCGCTGTCTCTGGACATGTACCTGCCTGCCCTGCCGATGCTGGAGCAGGATCTGCACACGACGACTTCAATGGCGCAAATGAGCCTGACTGCCTGTCTCATCGGGCTTTCTGCCGGGCAATTGCTTGCAGGTCCGCTCAGTGACGTCCAAGGCCGCCGCAAGCCGCTGCTAATCGGTCTGGTCTTGTACGCCTTGTCTTCTTTCCTGTGCGCGGTCGCCCCTTCGATCTGGACATTCCTCCTGCTTCGTCTCGTTCAGGGCATGGCTGGTTCCGCGGGCATCGTCATCGCTCGCGCCACCGTCCGCGACATGTACTCCGGGGCGGAGCTGACCAAGTTTTTCTCCTTGCTGATGCTGATCAACGGGATCGCTCCCATCGCGGCGCCCATCGTCGGCGGCCAGCTGCTGCAGGTAACGTCGTGGCACGGCGTTTTCATCGTTCTCGGACTGATCGGACTGATCATGTTCTTCACCGTGATGTTCGGGCTGCCGGAGACGCTTCCGGCACAGATGCGCTCCAAGGGCGGCCTCGGCCATACGCTTCATACCTTTGGAAGCCTCGTGAAGGATCGCACGTTTATGGGCTACGCGCTGTCCCAGGGGCTCGTGATCGCCGCCATGTTCGCCTACATTTCCGGATCTCCTTTTGTATTCCAGGAAATCTTTGGCGTCTCGCCGCAGACGTTCAGCGTCATCTTTGCCGTCAATGGACTGGGGATTATTCTTGCCAGCCAGGTGACGGGGAAACTCGCCGGCAAGGTCACAGAGACGAAGCTGTTCGTCACGGGCATTGCCATCGCGCTCGCGGGCGGCATTGCCTTGCTCGCCATGATTTTGCTGCAGGCTGGCCTGATAGCCGTGCTGGTTCCGCTGTTCTTCGTGGTGTCGAGCGTAGGGATCGTGAGCGCCACCGGCTTCTCGCTGGCGATGGCCAACCAAGGCAAAGCAGCCGGCAGCGCTTCTGCGCTCCAGGGCCTGATCTCCTTCATCGGCGGTGGAATCGTGGCTCCGCTCGTCGGAATCGGCGGAAGCAGCACAGCCTTGCCGATGGGGATCGTGATCGCTGCGGCAACGATTGGCGCCACACTCTCTTATCTGCTTCTCATTCGCCGCCAGGCTTGACCCTTCAAACAAACGGGCAAAGGATTCGCACTTCACTAAAAAAGCCTGGATGCGTCACATCCAGGCTTTCCGTCCGATCAAGATACGTTCTTATTGGTTGTTGTTCTCTTGCGACATCAGAGAAACGGATCGCTGCGGTGTGAAAGTGGAAATCGCATGCTTGTAGACCAGTTGTTGTTTGCCATCGCTATCAATCACGATCGTGAAATTATCGAATGCTTTAATGTAGCCGCGCAATTGAAATCCGTTCACCAGGTAAATGGTAACCGCGACGTTTTCTTTCCGCAAATGATTCAAGAACGTATCTTGAATATTGATCGTCTGTTTCATGTTCATTACCCCCTAAAAGGACTTGTATGTTATATATTCGGCAATTGTTGAAACTTTCCTGCCAATATCTGCTTGATAGTTTGCACGTTGTTTGGCCTCTCTGCCGGGTCCGTCATGTCGAACCACTGGATTTCGGGCATGCGTCGGAACCAGGAAAGCTGCCGTTTGGCAAAATGCCGCGTTCGCTGCTTGATGTCATCGATCGCTTTTTCCAAGAGAATCTCGCCATACAGGTACGGGATCAATTCCTTGTAGCCCAGTCCCTGCATGGAAACGAGCGAGGCGTCGTACCCGCGATCCAGCAGTCGTCTCACTTCTTCTACAAGCCCCGCCTCGATCATCAAATCGACCCGCCGGTTAATCCGCCGGTACAGCTTTTCCCGGTCCATCGTCAGGCCGATGATGACCAGATCGTACGGGGAATGCTGCGCCCTCAGCTGAAAGTCGGACATTTTGTAGCCGCTGCTCTCATAGATTTCAATCGCGCGGATCACCCGCTTGACATCATTCGGGTGAAGCCGCTGCGCCGTGACGGGATCGACCTGGGCCAATCTGGCGTGGAGCGCTTCCACTCCTTCGGTATCCGCCAGCCGCTGCAGGTGATCGCGAAGCTGTGGATCGGAGGACGTCTGAGAAAATTGAAAGCGATGGGTTACCGATTCTATGTAGAGACCCGTGCCACCTACGATAAATGGCAAATGCCCTCGCTGATTGATTTCCGTAATCAGTCGTGTGGCGCTCTCCTGAAATTGGGCGACAGAATATTCGTCACGCGGCGAAATGATATCGATCAGATGATGCGGCACGCGCGCCAACTCTTCCGGGGACGCCTTTGCCGTGCCGATATCCATTTCGCGATAGACTTGCATGGAGTCACTCGAAATGATTTCTCCATGAAACTGTTCGGCCAGCTCCAGACTGAGATCCGTTTTGCCTACGGCTGTCGGGCCGATCATGACAACGAGCTTTTCTCTCTTGTGCAAGGTCACTCCCCTCCACCTGTCTCTTTGTAGCTGTACACGACTTGCCGGCCGCGGGAGCGAAAGGGGGTGAAGCCCAACCGCTCGTGGAGACGGCCTGTTTTCCTTCTTTTAGCACCACTCGTTTTTGAGCGACACGAATGGCTTGTGTTACGGCTACCTCGCGAAGCATCTCGCGGTTCGCATACTCGCGGACACCTGCGATTCCGGTCGAGCTCTGAGCCGTCTCCTCGAACATCGGATCGAAATAGACGACGTCGACGGAGCGATCAGGCATTGCCTTCAGAACATCCAGATGGTTTCCACAGCGAACCTCGTTGCGCCTTATCGCCTGTTCGAGAGCAAGATCGTCGGAAGACCAGTGCTGCAATCCATCTTCTGCCAAAATGGCCAAGACGGGCTGAGATTCAACGCCAATGACGCGCCCGTTTTCACCTGTGGCATGGGCAAACACGATCGAGTCGGCCCCCAGTCCATGGTCGCATCCGGGACGCGATCCCCTGGTTGAATTTGGCAAGCAGCAAGCATAGTCTCAGTATCGCCGCGCACCAGTCGCTTTATACGAAAAGTAGAGGTGTTCGGATGAAAAAAGAACGGCTTTTTTCCCGGCGCTTCCAGACGGGCGCCAAGCGCTGACACGACCAGCACTTCTTCGTCGCCATGACGCCTCCGCAATTCCTTTAACGACAAATCTTTGCGCGGGACGACAGCCAATCCGAATCGCTTGGCCAATTCCCTGGCACGGCACAAGGTTTCTTCACAGGGCTCAAGCCCGGTAGTCATGATCATGTGTCTGTTCCTTCCCTTGTGTGTTCGTCCCAGCTGGATGGAAACTCCTTCATTGTACGCAGGATTAATTTGGAGAGTCAAACAAATTCTTATTTGAAATCGGATCAAAGCGCCCTCGCGCAAATATCCCCAGGATCGGTCCTGAGGATAAGCGATTGCGCGCCTCACATGACCCGCTTGAACATCTTTTCCAGATCGTAGCCGGAGAAGTGAATGACGATCGGTCTGCCGTGGGGGCAGGTGAACGGGCTGGTCGTCCTGCGCAGCTGGTTCAGCAGGCTTTCCATTTCGGCGTGGGTCAAATAGCGGTTCGCCTTGATCGAAGCTTTGCAGGACATGAGAATGGCTGCCTTCTCCCGCATCTCGACCACATTTGCCTGCATGCTTTCCCCCGCCTCCAGGACAAACTGGATCAGCTCCTCGATCACTTCCATCTCCGCACCTTCGGGGAACCAGTGCGGATGCGCCCGTACGATAAACGTGCGGCCCCCGAACGATTCGATTTCCAAACCGAACGATTGCAGCAGCGGGAGTCTTTTTTCCAGCTTGCTCGCTTCTGCCGCCGTCACTTCTACCGTGTGGGGGAACAGCATGATTTGGCTGGACACACCCTCTTCGACCAGCTTGGCCATGAAGTATTCGTAGAAAATCCGCTCCTGGGCGGCGTGCTGGTCGATCAGGTACATGCCCTCGTCGTTCTGGGCGACGATGTACGTCCCGTGCACTTGGCCGACCGGATACAGCAGCGGCACTGCCGATTCCTGTTCGTCTGCGCCTGCTGCTTCTGACGGCTGCTGCAAATCCTGCACGGAAAGCTCCGCTGGCGAGCCCGCCATCGCCGTCCATTCAGTCGGCAGTGGCGCCGCGCTTCGTCCCACGCTCGCGTAGCCAAACGCCGGCGCTTCCTTGACCACGGCAGTCTCTCCGGCAGGCTGCGGCGTGTCCGCCATCTGCGCACGCCCCTGATCTTGCCTGACCATCCACTCGCGCAACCGTGGAGAGGCGTCCAGGCCGGGTGACGGCGCGGCAGCCGGCTTCGGCGGCTGCAGGTCAAACTGCGGCTGCACCACCCGGGTCACGACTTTCGCTTTTGGCGATGACTCCGTCGGGCGGATGATGCCCAGCCCTTGCCGCAGCGTATCCCGCACCGATTGCTCGATGGCGCTGCACAGTTCGTCTTCCTTGCTGAAGCGCGCCTCCAGTTTCGCCGGATGGACGTTGACGTCGACGAGTGTCGGGTCCATCTCGATCTGCAGGGTGACGATGGGAAAGCGTCCAATCGGCAAAAGCGTATGGTACCCGCGCATGATGGCATTGTTCAGGGCAAAGCTGCGCACGTACCGGCCGTTTACCAGCGTCGACAGGTAGGATCGGTTGGCCCGTGTCACCTCCGTCTTGGAGACAAAGCCGCTCCAGCGGAAATCGAGCGTCTCTCCGGAAATCGGGAGCAGCAGCTTGGCAACCTGCACCCCGTAGATGGCTGCCATGACGTGCAGCAGTTTTCCGTCCCCGGACGTCTGCAGCAAAGTCTTGCCGTTGTGCGTCAAGGCAAAGGAGATCGACGGATGGGTCAGCGCCAGCCGATTGACGTAATCCGAGATATGCCCGACTTCTGTGGCGATTGATTTCATGTATTTCAGGCGCGCCGGTGTATTGAAAAACAGGCTGCGCACACAAATTTTCGTTCCCTTGGGCGCCGCCACATCCATCGGCTCGCCAAGCTGTCCGCCTTCGCTGGCCAGGCGCGTTCCGACCTGGCTGCTGGAAGGATTGCTGGTCAGCTCCATCCGGGATACGGCGGCAATACTGGGCAGCGCCTCACCGCGAAACCCGAGCGTGCGGATGCGGAATAAATCGCGGGGAGACTGGATTTTGCTCGTCGCATGGCGTTCAAAAGCAAGGCGGCAATCTTCCCGGTCCATGCCCTGGCCATCATCGACGATGCGGATCAGCTCCAGGCCGCCCTCCTCGACGTACACCTCAATGGTGGTCGCTTGGGCGTCAATCGCGTTTTCCACCAATTCCTTTACGACGGATGCCGGTCGCTCCACCACCTCGCCGGCGGCGATCATGTTTGCGAGCTGCTCATCCAGCACTTGAATTTTGCCCATGGTCTCCTCCTACTTCCGATTGCCTTATCCTTTTTTCAGCTGCTGCTTCCAGGCAAACAGCTTCATCATGGCGTCCATCGGCGTCGTCTGGTTCAAGTCGAGCTCCCGCAGGTCGTCCAAAATCGCGGCTTCCTCGGGAGTTGCCAGCGGCGCGGCCTCTTCCCTGGCCGCGGCTGCCGGGGCGGACCAGAGCATGTCCAGCGACATTTGCAGCTCGGCTGCTCCTGTGCCGCTGCCCGCTTCCAGGCCGGTGAGAATATTCCGGGCCCGCCCGATCACCCAGACCGGCATCTCGGCCAATTCCGCGACGTGAATGCCGTAGCTTTTATCCGCCCGGCCTTCCTCGATTTTGTGAAGGAACAAGAGCTTGCCGTCCCGCTCCTCGCAACGCGCATGGACATTGACCACGCCGCTCATCGTCTCTTCTAGGCTGGTCAGCTCGTGATAGTGCGTGGAGAAAAGCGTTTTCGCCCCGATCTTTTGGCAAATGTACTCGATGACAGCCTGAGCCAGAGCCATACCATCGTAGGTGGACGTCCCCCTGCCGATTTCGTCCAGCAAAATCAGGCTCTGCGAAGTCGCTTTTTGCAGCGCATGCCGCGTCTCCAGCATCTCCACCATGAACGTGCTATGACCGCCGACCAGGTCGTCCGCAGCCCCAATCCGGGTAAAAATCTGATCGACGAGTGCCAGCTTGGCCGACTTGGCCGGAACGAAGCACCCGATCTGGGCCATGACCGTGATCAGGGCGATTTGCCGCATATACGTGCTCTTCCCGGCCATGTTCGGGCCTGTAATCAGCAGGACCTGACGCTGCTCTTGATTCATCCGGGCATCGTTTGCCACGTATTTTTCCCGCTCCAATACCGCCTCGACGACCGGATGGCGGCCTTCGACGATCTCGTACTCGCCCGTCTCCGTCAGCTCCGGTCTCACGTAGCCCCGTTCATCGCTGACAGTCGCAAAGGACTGCAAGACGTCGACGGCCGCAATGCGCTCGGCCAGCCCCTGCAGACGCGGAATGTGCAGGGCGACCTCGGAGCGTACGGCTGTGAAGAGCTGATACTCCAGCTCGATCATTTTTTCTTCCGCCTCCAGGATGAGCGCTTCCCGTTCTTTCAGCTCCGGCGTAATGTAGCGCTCCGCATTCGCGAGCGTCTGCTTGCGCTCATAGCGGCCGGCCGGCACGTTCGCGAAATTGGCCTTGGACACTTCGATGTAGTAGCCGAACACTTTGTTGAAGCCTACTTTCAATGAGCGGATGCCGGTCGCTTCCCGCTCCCCCTGCTCCAGCTGGGCAATCCATGTCTTCCCGTCGCGGCTGGCCGAATGCAGCTTGTCCAAATACGCGTCGTACCCGGTGCGGATCATCCCGCCCTCCCGCACGGAGATCGGCGGATCATCGACCAATGCGGACTGCAGGAACTGCACGATCTCCGCACAATCATCCATGCCAGCGGCGAGCTGCTCAAGCACCGGGGACTGCGTCTGTGCCAGAAGCCGTTTCAGCTCCGGCACCGCTTCGAGCGAATAGCGCAGCTGCAGAAGATCCCGCGCGTTGGCGTTCCCGTACGAGATGCGGCCCGCCAGCCGCTCCAGATCGTAGACATGGTCCAGGCAGCTGCGGACATCGGAGCGCAGGAGCAGGTCTGCCTTCAGCGCTTCCACTGCGTCGAGCCGCGCTTGCAGCTCGTTTGCCCGCAGCAGCGGACGCTCGATCCACCTGCGCAGCAGCCTTCCGCCCATTGCCGTCTCCGTCCGGTCTAGCAGCCAGAGCAGCGATCCTTTTTTGCTCTTGTCACGGATCGTCTCGGTCAGCTCCAGGTTGCGCCGCGAAAATCCGTCCATCTGCAAATACTGTCTCGCATCGTAGCGCTTGATCAGGCGCATGTGGGCGAGACTGCGTTTTTGGGTCGAACCTATGTACGCGAGCAGGGCGTTGACCGCTGTTCGCATCACGCCATCCAGCTCTTTCGCCTGCCCCTCGTACTGGGTGTCGACGGCGAACGCGTCGATCTCGCCCATGTCCAGCACAGAATAAGGCAATGCCGTCTTCGGTATCGCGGCGAGACCGCAGAACACCAGCTCCTTGGGCCGATACTGGAGCGCCTCGTCGATGACGGATTCACCGCTGCCTGCCAGCGAGGTCACGTACATTTCCCCCGTGCTCATATCGCAGGCAGCAATCCCTGTACGGCCGGCCAGCTCCGCCACGGCGGCCATGTAGTTGTTTTCCTTGTCCGTCAGCCATTTGCCTTCCATCATCGTGCCAGGCGTCACCACACGCGTCACTTCACGTCTGACGACGCCCTTGGCTTCCTTCGGGTCTTCCACTTGCTCGCAGACGGCAATTTTGTAGCCTTTTTTCAGCAGCTCCGCGATATACCCGTCTGCCGCGTGATGGGGCACGCCGCACATCGGAATTCGCTCATCCCCGCCGCCTTCGCGGCCGGTCAGCGTAATTTCCAGCTCGCGGGAGGCCAGCACGGCGTCATCAAAAAACAGTTCGTAAAAGTCGCCCAAACGAAAAAATAGGAAAGTATCCGGATACTCTTTCTTGATCGCCAGATACTGTTGAATCATCGGTGTATATCCTGTCATTGTTTTCTTCTCCCAGCCTACCAATCTCGACTGCTATTATAACACGACTCGCATGCAAAGTTGAATGGAGTCGACTGCTAGATAAGCCCCCATGTTTTCCGCAAGTCTTCCTCGGCCGGCCATGTTTCATGGGTCAGCAAATAGGTGAAGTAGCGGTCCAAATGGATGCGGGAGAGCGTGTAGCCTGGCAGCTCGGACAGCTCGCTCCAGATTTGCCGGACGTAGGACGTCAGCACGGATTTCTCCCCGCGGTAGTACGCCTTGACCAACGGCAGCTGCAAATGGGGGGCGGCCTTCAGCTGGTGCTGGCAGGTTGCGACCAGGCGGGCCAGGTGAAAGAGACCGCGCGTCACATCGGGATGAACCAGCCAGCTGGGCAAGGTCCGGTACTCGAAGCCGTACTCTTTTTCACGGACGTCTCCCAGAAAACCGTACCGCTTCCTCCGTTCGCGGCAGCCGTCATCCTCAATCAGGACGAGCGGCAAGGCCAAATACGCATCCAGCTTGCGGCGCAGGGAGTACGTGGGGGTCAGCCCGCCAAAATGAATGTGCCCGCCGATCGGGTACCCGGCAAACGGCATCCCGCCTGCCACCCATTCCAGCTTGGTGTTGCTGATTTTTTTGCCAGCCAGCTGCAAGGCCTCCCACACGTGGACAAACAGTTCGTCCGGGTCTTCGGAAGGCATGGGGCGCAGCTCTGCCACCGGGTGCTGATGCATCGCCAGCTCTTGCCGATATCTCGTCGTGTCGCAGCCGACTATGCCGTTTACTTTTAAATAGTCGGAGGCGAGGGCGATGCTCCCGTCCGGCTTGCGCAAGGCGAATTCCGGGTCAGCTCCCATCGCCGTAAGCTCCTGGGAGTGGATCGCCATTTTCGCTTCCCACCATTGCCGGGCTTTTTCGAGATGATCCGCAGCCTGCTTCGGCCAATCCGGATCGACCCTCACCACTTTGGCCCGATGGGCGGAAGCAGCCATGATCGTCACCTGGCCTGCATCGATCCCGGCTGCGTACAGGCTCCGGGCAGCCACGTTTTTCACCAGATTGACCTCCGGATCCAATGAGGGGAGCGACACGGCCTCAAGCTCCGGAGCTTCCAGCCGCTGCAGCAGCCATTGCGGGCTCTCCGTACTGCGTACCATTTCCAATACGTGGTCCTGGTACAGGCTGATCCGGTAAGTGCGCCAGCCGGGAAGCGTATGCTTGCCCGCAGCAACCGGGATGCCACCGAGCCGGAGCAGCCATCGCCCGACTTGTGGCCGGCGCAAAAATTCAACCGCTTCTTTGGCGTTGGCTGTCATCAGTTGCAGCACTCTGTCGTCCTCATGTTTGCGTGCCAGCATGCCATCCACTCTCCCTCGCTCTTCTGCTGTATCCTATGTAACCGCCCAGAAAAGAGTGTGTCAGCAAACCTTGTTTAGCAGCAGAGAAAAAGAAAAAAGAGGAGATGTTACTCTCCTCTTTAGTCAAGCTCGTCGAGCAATGTGGCTGAATCAAAGTCATCGAATTCATCGCTGTTCTCTTCGTAGTCGCCAAGCACATGGAAGTCTTTGTCATCGCAACTATTGCAGACAACCACGCAAACCTTAGTTTCGCCAATGATTTCTACCGCAAACTCGCTTTCCACCTTGACTGTAATCGTGCCTCCACCACTCAACTCGGCTTTGACGCACTTCGGCTGCTCCACGGCGCGAGCAACGATTTCCAGATCGCCTCTGCAGTTTTTGTCGAAGAACGTTAGCGGAACGAGTACGGAGAACTTGACAGTTTCCCGCTTGACTTCGGTTTGCGTGTTATTTGCAAACGAGAACCACAGGTTGACGTCATACGTACCAGATACTTCAACCGCGTCTCCGACTTTCTCTGCCTGGAAGTTCGTGTTTATAATCCAGCATCCGAGGATCGTCGAAGGAGTTTGCGACGGTATGATGGTGTGGGTGGTAGTAGAGAATTTATGGCCTTTGCCGCAGACAGCTTTCGCGATGAGTTCCCGGCACTGTAGATCTTTGTCTGTACCCGACATTTCGTTACCTCCTCCATACAACGTTTCTGTACATTTGTATGCAGGGCATTCGGCTAGGGTGCAAACACCCACCCGATTTTAGGAAAGTCGTGCCGTGCCGCGGCTCATCGCGTCTGTGGCGGGCCTGGGTCCGCCTGCCTAGGAGCAGCAGCCGCCCTCGTGTTTTTTCTCGGGACCGCCGCCGGTCTCTCCGGTCAGCGGATTTCCGCCCGTATCTAAAATAATACGCTCAGAGACGGTATTCGTGATGACATGGGTAACCATCTGCAGCAGGTCGTTGACGTCGACTTGCGATTGCTTGAACTCGGTCACGACCGGAATGGAGTCCAGCTCTTCCTGCATCTTGTTGAATTCTTCTTCTACTTTTTTCGCCAGCTCCGGCTTGTTGATCGACTCAAACATGACCATCTGTTTCTGCTTTTGCTTCAGGGCATCGATCAGTTCCTGGACGCGCTCGTTGTGCTTGATCTGCAGCTCCGCCCGCTTGTAAAAGTCCACTTCGCTCGTGCAGGAAATCATGGTCGCCAGCTCGCGCGCTTTGTCCAATATTTCTTTTTGCGTGTACAAGTTTGTCTGTTCCATCTCTTTACACCTCGACAGTTGTCACGATCTCTCCGTGGAGCGTCCACGTTTTCGCGTCGGTTATTTTGACATGCACATACTGGCCGATCAAGGCTTTATCTGCCCGGAAGTGAACCAGCTTGTTGGTGCGCGTGCGTCCCGCCAACACTTCCGCATTGGTTTTCGACTCGCCCTCTACCAGAACCTCCAGCACTTGATCTTGCAGCTTTTTGTTTTGCTCCAATCCGATTTTGGCCAGCACTTCATTGAGCCGGTACAGGCGCGCTTTTTTCACTTCCATCGGCACGTTGTCCTCCATCACGGCCGCCGGTGTGCCTTCCCGCGGGGAGTAAATGAAGGTATAGGCAAAATCGTAGCGGACTTCTTCGACCAGGGAAATCGTCTGTTCGAATTGCTCATCCGTCTCCCCCGGGAATCCGACGATAATGTCAGAGGACAGGGAAACGTTCGGGATGGCTGCCTTGATCTTGCTCACCAGCTCCAGGTAGTGTTCCCGCGTGTACTTGCGGGCCATGCGCTTCAGGACTTCCGTGGAGCCGGACTGCACGGGCAGGTGGATTTGCTCCACCAGGCTGCCGCCCTTTGCCAGGACCTCGATCAGATGGTCGTCGAAGTCGCGCGGGTGGCTGGTCGTGAAGCGGATCCGCGGAATGTCGATCTTGCGAACCTCATCCAGCAAATCGCCAAATCCGTACTTGATGTCCTCGAAGTCTTTGCCGTACGCGTTCACGTTCTGACCGAGCAGCATGATCTCTTGGAAGCCTTGGCGGGCCAGATCGCGCACCTCGGCGATCACGTCTTCCGGACGGCGGCTGCGCTCTTTCCCGCGGGTGTACGGGACGATGCAGTACGTACAGAACTTGTCGCAGCCGTACATGATGTTGACCCACGCCTTGGTGTTGCCCTCGCGGATCTTTGGCATGTTCTCGACGATATCGCCTTCCTTGGACCAGACCTCGATGACCATTTCCTTGCTGAACATCGCATCGCGCAGCAGCTCCGGCAGGCGATGGATGTTGTGGGTGCCGAAGATCATGTCGACTTGGCTGTAGCTTTTCAGGATCTTGTTGACGACTTTTTCTTCCTGCGACATACAGCCGCAGACGCCGAGGATCAGGTTCGGGTTGTTGTGCTTGAGCCGCTTCATATGCCCCAGCTCGCCGAACACCTTGTCCTCCGCATTTTCCCGGATCGCACAGGTGTTGAACAGGATCACGTCCGCATCCTCGATCTCCTCAGACAGGCTGTATCCCATCTGCTCGAGAATCCCGGAGATCGTCTCCGAGTCGTGCTCATTCATTTGACAGCCGTAGGTACGCACGTGGTACCGCTTTCCTTTGCCGATCTCCCGCATGTCTTCCGCGATGGCAAAGTCGTAATGGACCACAATGTCTTCCTTCCCCCGCTGTTTCGCCTCTTTCAGGGAAGGTGCCTGGAAGTATTTCGCATAGTCTGCCGTGGTCTTCGGAGACTTAACGGATTTTAAGTCCAAAGTCGCCTCTTTCGCATCCTTCATGATGTATCACCTCAAACGGAATGATTGTCTATAGTCACCAATACAAAATTATAGCATTTCGCGCGATCCATCGCTAATGCATAATAAGGCAAAATATGTACAACAGCCATCTGCTCGCGAATCGCGTCTGCGACGAAAAAAGAGCACTTTCCCAGCGCTCTTTTGACGATATGTGCGGTTATTGGAAAGAAAAGCTGACGACGGTGGCGAACACGACGTACAACTCTTCCCCTCCGTCTTTTGTGATCGTGAGGAACCCGGTATCTACCCCGGATAGCTCGCCCGTGATCTCGCCATTGCTCGTCTGGATGGCGATCTGCCGTCCGATATGTTGGGCAAGCAGCTGAAACAGCGGAGATCCCGGAAAGGGCTGCTGGTTGATCGGGGATATCGTGGCCATGGCGCTTCATCCCTTTCGCTTGCTTGATCTACACTTCCTCAATATACAGAATGTTGGCCAACGGTACGCGAATGGGGGCCAGGTAAATATAGTCGTTTCCCACGCGATCCAGCGTGCCCGAAATGATATAGCCGCTAACTCCCACGTTTATCAAAGTTCCCAATTGCAAATTTTGAATCAGATCCCCTGACAGCGTTGAAGATGACATGTATGATTCCCTCCTGTCTTGTCCAGCATGGGTTTAGACGGTCTCGATATTCGTGATCTGTTCAAAAGGAATGGTCATCGTCGATCCCGCATTCGTCAAGATCGTCACCACGTTCGTTCCGACACTCAGGACATTGCCCGCCGTACCGGTCGGCAGCCCCGCTGTCATCATGACAATCACCGTGTTCGCCGCCATGTACGCCAGAAGCAAATCCCTTATTTCCGTAAAATTCACCGGGGTACCCCCTCCTCCCCCAAGCGGATACAAACCGACCTCATCCACCAGCACCGGTGAACTCTGCTGTTGCGGCACTTTATGAATGAACACAAGCGCATACGCCGCATTGGCCGGAGCGATCGTCGTGCCCTCCACGATCGTTTTCCAGGCCCCAATCCGGCAGTCCGGTTGATTCAAGGTCCGCATGCTCAAGGCAAACCCGAGAGCAACTGTCTGGACAGAAGCGTCGAGAAAGAGCAAAAAGATCGACATCATCGGTGCACGCAGCTCAGTAGACTTGCCGAGCGAAATGACGAACTGATAGGACGTGTTCGGGACGATGGGAACGATCTGCCGCAAGTAGGCGTTGGTCATCCCGCCCGCCAGCTCTGCACTGCAAAAGCCAGCCTGTACATATTTGCGGTTGATCGTGGCGTTAAAGGGGGCCCAGGAGGCAAAGGTTCCTGTCTCAAATCCAGGATTGCCAATAATATTCATGATCTCTGATCCCTCCCTTCCTTGCGACGCAGTCCGCCTCGTTTTAATCTATGCCAGACGCGTGCGGCCCGTCTGTGTCTTTGCACTCGGCCATTGCTCCATTTTGGTGCCGCAGCCCTGATCGCGCAGGTCGATCGGCAGCCACAATCCCCTCCCCTCCCCCCCCTCTCCGCCATTTGACCGATCGAAGGCCGATCCATTCCGGTATTTGCTCCCGTTTCCCGCTTGCTTTTCTCGGACTGATGACCCAAATGATTCGAAATCGCTCCCCATTCGTGCAACATTCCCCTTTCCCCCTTCGTCTGAATAACAGTCAGACGCAAAAAACATCCCTATAAGGAGGTTCAGCATGAAAAGAGCAATAGCCCTGTTTTTATCGGTGTTGATGTTCTTGACTGTCGTCCCCTTCGCGAGTGCAGCCAACTCTTCTTTCACCGACGTCCCGCGCAACCACTGGGCGTATAAGGAAATTACAGAGATGGCAGAGAAGGGCATCATCGCAGGATATGACAACCGTACGTTCCGCCCCAACAACCAGGTGACTCGCGCTGAGTTTGCGAAAATCATGATTGCGGCTGCCGATGTCGACATCGACAAGCGCTCCATTACCCAGACCTTCAAAGACGTACCGAAGTCGCACTGGGCATTCTACTACGTGGAGTACGCCAAACCCTATCTGACTGGCTACAAGTCCGGCTCGACGTACACGTACAAGCCAAATGATTCAGCCGTTCGCGAGGATATCGCGGTCGCGCTGGTCCGCCTGCTCGGCTATGACAAGAAGTACAAGGCCGATTTGAATCAATTGAAAAAATTCAAGGACGATCACGACATCTCACCTGCTCTTCGCTCCTATATCGCCATCGCCATCCAAACCAACCTGATGCAAGGCTCCGACAACTACTTCCGTCCGCAGGATCCGATCACGCGCGCAGAAGCCGCATCCTTGCTCTATCGTGCCTTGATCGACCGCAAAGACGACGATGAGATCAAGGTGGTGTTCCCGACTCCTGAGGAACCAAAGCCGACTCCCATCAACATCAGTGACGCGTTCTCGGCTACCGATCTGAAAAACTGGCTGCCCGACAAAGCCAATGGCTCCTGGGGTGTCATCAACAAGCAGGCTACCGCTGTCTCTCCAGACAAAAATCTGGATCACTACCTGCTCCCGTTGAAATGGGCGGAATCCGACAAGGTCACGCATTACGAGCTGTCCGTTGACGTGAACGTCTCCGGCACCGATGGCCTGGGCGGCTTGTTCTTCAATGGCAAGGACGGGAAGGCAAACGTCCTCTTCCTCCAAAAAGACCGCGTCGTCCTCGGGAAAGTGAACGATGTGAACGACGACGACATCGACTGGATCGCGTCCGGCTCCTACAAACTGAAGCCGAGCAACCGTCTGAAAGTCGTGGTGGACGGAAGCTCCGTCTCCATTCACCTGAACGGACAGTTCCTGTTCGGCCAGCAGCAATTCAAGCAGGAAGGAACAAAACTGGGGCTGTACCTGCAGCGCGAAGCGACAAAGGACACCCCACGCCAGCTGACGTATCTGGACAATTTCTCATTCCAGGAAATCAAGTAATATCCCCTGATAGCCCGACACTTTTTTCGCAATTGTGTCGGGCATTTTCATACATATAGAAGGAAAGCAGCATTTTCCACCTGGAAAAAAGGGCGCCGAAAACCTAGAAATGAACGCAGTTCAGTTGTATAATGGTAGCTATTCTTGTTCGGTGAGGGGATCGCTATGTCATTTTCTATCAAGCATCCGTTCAATTGGATGGATTCGGGTACCTACCAGGGCAGTCCCCTCGAGCCGCTCATCCGGGATGAGGCGCTGGCTGCATGCATGCGTGACGAAAACTCACCGCCCATTATTCATCTCTGGGTGTACGATCAAGCCCTTTACCTCGGGCGCCGCGATGCGAAGCTGCCGCATCTGGAGACGGCGCTGCGCCGCTTCGGCCAGGAAGGCTTTGGCTGTGTGCTCCGCTCGTCGGGAGGCGCATGCGTTCCCCTGGACGCCGGCGTGTTGAATGTCGCCTGTCTACTGCCGGATACGACGCTCTCGATTGATTCGTTTTTTTCCCTGGTCGCCCAGCTGATCAAGGTCGGCCTGCGTGATTACGGCACGATTCAATTTGGCGAAGTAGCCGGCTCCTATTGCGCAGGCGAATTCGACTTTTCCATTCACGGCAAAAAGATCGGCGGCATGGCCCAGCGCCGCACCCGCTTCGGGTCGATTCTGCAGCTCTGCATCAACGTAGACGAGAGACCGCGGGGCGAATGGATGGAACGTTTTTATGAATGGGCTGGATTGGAAGAAATGGAGAGCCACAAGCCGATCCCGCGTATCGAGGCCGGGACGGTTGGCAGCATTGCCGGATTAACGGGGGAATCTGTGACGGTCGATGAGGTGAAAGCGCGTTTGCTTTCGGCGATCCGTACGGAATGTCCGGTGACGCCCACTCCATTCGCGGTGCAAGCGGAATTACACCGGGAGGCCGAGCAGCATCTGGCTTCGCGTCTGCACCTGTTTTCCTATACAGACAAAGAACTGGCTGCGCCAGACTGGAAGCTGCCTGAATAAACGCCTGGGTCTGAGGCATAGAGCGCGGCGGCTCTCCATGCGGTGCAGCCTGGAACAATCATGGAGGACATATGAATAGCAACAGAAAGGGGACGTTTCAGGATCTGAATGCCCTTTTTGTGTTCGGGGCCTGTACGGTTTTGATCATCCATATCCTCGGTTTTTTCATCGAGAATCAGAGTGATTATCCTTGGAATGGTGAATTGGAAGCGATCGTTTTGATTTTGTTGAGATTCGGACGTTCGTTGTTCGTTTTTGCGACAGGGATGCTCCTGTTTTACTGGCATCAAAACAGACAAATGGACTGGGCTGTGTTTTGGCGCAAGCGCTGGCGGGTCATCGTTCTGCCGTACATCATCTGGACAGCGATTTTTACCGGCTTTCACCTGCAGACGATCAATCCCGTCGAATTGGCAAAACCGTTTTTGCATAGTTTGTTCACAGGCAGCTCCTTTTATCATCTGTACTACATCCCGTTATACTTGCAATTGAACGTTCTGTTTTCCTTGACAAAGCCGCTGATCGAGCGGTACCTGTCGATGAAGGTGCTGGTTGTCCTGTTCCTGGGGCAGATCGGCCTCTACATGCTTTACCAGGCGCTGTTTGTCGACTCGCAATGGGCGATCGACTGGTCGGCGAATGCCTTTCTCGCGTTGATCCAGCATAGCTATGTCGCCGGCCAAAACTACTTCTACATGTATATTTTCATTTTTGCCCTCGGCGCCTATGCAGGGTTGAACGTGGAGAAATGGCGTCTGTGGACTCATCGCCTGCAAGCAGTCTCCTGTGTGGCTACGTTCGTGTCAGGAGCGTGGATCATGGTCCGCTACTTGAACGGGTCCAAAAGCTATGAGGAGAGTCTCAACATCTTTGATCCGCTGTACTTGATCTACACGTTGAGCTTCCTCATCGCCTTTTACTCGATCTCGCGCTATTTGGGTGCTTTGCCCACGCTCGGCAAGTGGCTGTCCCGCCTGGCCAAACAAAACATGGCGATCTACATGGTCCATCCGCTCATCTTGTTCTTGCTGGAAAGCTACGTCATTTTCCGGCTCGATTGGTCCACGCCGCTTCTGATGGTGGCGATGTTCATCATGACGCCGCCGCTCTGTATTTTCTTGTATGAGCACACGCTGATCTCCCATTGGACGCGGGGCGGACGGCCGAAATCCAAGCCTGTCTACCGGATGGAAGCGCGCAAGGCTTAATCGCTGGGGACCTTTCCTCCAAACTCCTAATGTAAAAACCCGAGTCATCCAGCATACTACTAACAGGGACAATTGTTCCACACCTCGATTCATTACCCGGCGAAGCTGCCGGGCTTTTTCTATTTCCGGGACGAACGCAAGCTGCTTCCCCGGCCCCTTGAGTCTTTTTTTAGCGCAAAGTTTTCCGAAATGTAGCCCTACCGCTGGCGCGCTGCTTACGGTATCATAGAAGGGAACGACAGGCAGCCCCCTCCTGCCATAGACGACAGAAAAGGTGGTGGATCCAGATGAACCAGGATATCCCATTGCTACATACAACCATAAAAGATCTGATCATTGCTTCCACAAAAGTCGCTCACGTCCAGCTGGGCAACTCGTTGGAGCATGCGCTGCTCGTCCTGCTCAAATCCGGCTACTCGGCAGTTCCCGTATTGGATCATCAGTACCGCTTGCACGGATTGATCAGCACCAATCTGATCATGAACCAGACATTGGGCTTGGAACGCTATGAGACGGAAAAGTTGTCCGAACATACCGTAGATGAAGTCATGGACACAAAGATGGCACGACTGAAGTACACCGATGATTTTTTGAAGGCGCTGGAAGCCTCCATCCATCATCCTTTTATCTGCATTGAAGATGATGAACAAATTTTCCAGGGAATTCTTACCCGCAAATCCATTCTCGCCCTCGCCTATCGTCATTTCCGCAATCTGCCTTTTCCGCTGGCAGATCGGCAGCAACCGCCATCAGCTGAATAAACGCAAATAAAGAACGGGTGCGCACGCCTCCGTTCTTTTCTTACCCTTGGTTTGGACAAGGTTCGCTCCGGCATTTGCTCATTGCGCCTCAGAGCCTTTTCTCCCCTTCCGTATCCCCGTTCCTGCCCGGCAATCACGCGGCCAAGCGCCTTTCGCCCTGCGCTTGCCCCGCTCTGTCAGGCAAACTGCTTTTTCGGCTTCCTCCCTTCGCGCATCAGTGTCACTGCATATTCCAGCGGATGCCGGTACGTTTGCTTGAACATGGCCTTTTCTCCCGCTTTGAAAAAGGAATAGCGCTGATCCCGCACGTTTACCTCGATCAAGTACGGGTTTCCTTTGTCGTCGACTCCCATATCCATCCCCAAATCGGCGAGCGAGGAAAAGTGCAGGGCGTACTGCTTCGCAATCTCGACCGCGGCTTTCCGGATTCGCTCCATCTTCTCCGCCTGTTCCTCCACAGAAAACGTAGGCGCAAGGGCGGTGGTCAAAGGAACAGCTCTGCCGCCGCGCGACAAATTGCTCAGCTTGTTTTTCTGGTTGGCGACTTTGGCCACCATCCCGCTGACGGTCCACTCCCGCTCCCCATTTCGCTGGACTGATACGCGAATGTCAAACGTTTTCCCTTCGTACCGCGCCAGATGGACTCCTTGCTGGATCAAGAAACGCTTGCCCCCGACCCATCTGCGCACGACCTGCAGCAGCCGGTTCAGCGGCATCGTTGTTCGCTTTTTGGAAGCGATGAAGTGGTACTCGCTTCCATGCCGCTCGATCCGGGCAACCCCAATCCCGACCGAACCGATCGAAGGCTTGACGTAGACGACTCTGTACTTCTCTAAAAACTGCCGAAGCTGCTCGGGCGAATATGGGACAGCATGCGGCAAATACGCGCGAATCTGCGGATTTTTCCACAGCATCTGGTGAACCTTGCGCTTATCCCGCACCACCAATCCGTTGAAGACCAGCTTTTTGCGGCTTAGCCGCCGGATGACGCCCCGTGCTCTCCCATCCCCGGTCAAAACCCGGTTATGAATGACGCGCGGTATTTGTACCACACGGGGGACCAGCCTGCTGCCATTCCAAAAATACCCGTGGACTTTTTCGTCTCCGGCAAGCACATGAAACGGGTGAAAGAAAACCGGCTCCAGTCCTAGTTCTTTTCCGATTTCGACATAATAAGGCAATCGCTCGTATGACTTGTCTCCTTTGATTCCCTTCTGCACAATGCCCCAATCCAACATAATGCCGATTCTGTTCACATGGGTCCCCCTTGCTGCATTCCTCAACATAAGGTATGTGCCTTGGACGCAAGGGGCGTGCCTATTTTTGGTCTGCCATGCAAAGGGATGCTCGCGAATGCGACAGGATTCACCGCTCTGCTGCTCTCGCTGTCGCAATCTGCGCTTGCCCGGGAAAACTCCTTCCATTTTCCTGCATCCGCCAGCGCGTGGAAAGCAGCGCCTTGCGCCTTGCTCACTCATCCAGCTGTGCTCATCTGGAAGCAGCTTTTTTCCCTCAAACTCCTCTGCGCTCGATGGCAAGCAAAAAGGGAGCCTGATTCTGCTGGTTGATGTACTGGTATTTCAAAACCAGATACTCCGTCTGACTTAACGAATGACAGAACGACTCCACTGCGTCTTTTTCCACGAGTCCTGCCGCGTGTCCCCAGTAGATCATCACCGTCATGATCCCGCCCGGCCGCAGCACCCGCAGTCCCGACTCGATCGCGCGGATCGTGCTGGCTGCCTGTGTCGTGATCTCCTTGTCCCCTCCTGGCAGATACCCCAGGTTGAACATGATCGCCCCGACAGGCTGCTCGACCGCTTCGATCTCCTCGTGGCTGGCGAGCCGCATGTCGACCCAGCCCGCGACTCCTTCGCGCTCCAGCCGCTCTCTCGTCTTCTCCATCGCCAGCTTCTGAATATCGTACGCGATGGCTTTTCCGCTCTCCTGTACCAGTTGGGCGAGAAACAGGGTGTCGTTGCCGTTCCCCATGGTCGCGTCGATGACCGTTTCTCCGATCTGCACCCGCTCCTTGATCAGCTTGCGGGCAACCTCCAAAACATTTGGAAACACCTTCTCATTCCCCTTTATCTGTAATACCCTCGCGCTAGAGCACGATTTGCAATCCGATCCGGGCCACATGGCAGGGTCCGGCCGTATACGGTGCCGCTTGTCTGCGCACTTCTTCGGGATCGTACCTATGGAACAGATGAGTGACGAGCAGTGATCGGCAAGCATGCGCTTCTGCCAGCTCGGCCGCCTGTCGCACAGACAAGTGCCCGTTCGGTGTTTGCGGCAGATGGTGATCCAAATACGTCCCCTCGCAAATGAATAAATCCGCTCCCTGGACAAACGTCCCCCATTTCGTCCCCGGGCCGCTGTCTGCCCCGTACACCAGCACCTTCCCGCCTGCCGCAAGACGCATCGCGTAGCACGGGTCCCCATCGCCGTGATCCGTTCGCAAAAAGCGCACCTGGACATCGCCGACCTCCACTTCGCTGTCCGCCTCTACCGGATGAAACGCAGTTGCACCCTTGTAGGAAAGAGACTGGGCATTGGCAAGCGGCGCCGCAGGGGCACAGACGGGCAGCGGCTTCTGTGGATCTCGTTCGCCGAATCGCTGATGCACCATGAGGCCGTACTGCAGGACTCCGATATCCGCCACATGGTCATGGTGGTAGTGGGATAGCAGCAATGCATCCAGCTCATAAATCGCGAGGTGCTGCCCCAAGTGAGCCAGCACGCCGCTGCCGCAATCCAGCAGCAGGCGGGCCCGATCGGTCTCGACGAGATAGCCGGGAGTAGCCCCTCCCGGCCCTGGGTAAGGAGATTGATAACCCAGAACAGTTACGCGCATATTCGGATCACTCCTATTCATAGGATGGAATAAGGTAGGACAGGAGGTCTGAGATGCAAGGATCATGGAGAACCGCATGGCAGATCGCTTTTACGTATATCGGGACTGTCGTGGGAGCCGGTTTTGCCTCTGGCAGAGAAATCGTAGAGTTTTTTGTACAATATGGCACACAAGGATTGGCAGGAATATTGCTCGCGACGGCCTTGTTCATCTGGGCCGGCACGCGCATCATGCTCATTTCTTACCGAATTCAGGCTGATTCTTACCAGGATGTGAGCACCTATTTATTTGGCCATCCGTTCGGAACGGTCTTCAACACGCTGTTGCTGACCGTCCTGCTCGGTACGACTTCCGTCATGCTCGCGGCAACGGGAGCGATTTTCCGGGAATCGTTTCAACTGCCTTCCCAAGTCGGCATCTGGATCAGCATGCTCATGATTTTCGTGGTGTCACGCAAAGGACTGTTTGCCATTCATCGCGTCAACAGCATCTTTGTCCCCACCCTCATCGCGTTTACCCTTCTCGTCTTTTTGCTTACGAAGCCCTGGGAGGATCCCGTCCTCATCACCGAATCTGCCCGCCAGTGGGCATGGCTCCGTTCTCCCTTTTATTATGTTGCCTTAAACGTCTCGCTTACACAAGCGGTTCTTGTGCCTATCGGTCGACAAAGCACCAGTGAAAAGCCGTTGATTGCCGGCGGAATCATCGGCGGGTTGGGCATTGGCCTCCTGCTCTTCCTCTCCTTTTCCTCGCTGGCTGTGAGGATGCCGGGAATCCAGCACGCGGAAATACCGATGATCGCCTTGCTTCAAGGAATGGGACGCGGAATTCCTCTCTTGTTTTCCTTGCTCGTGTTTGCGGAAATTTTCTCCACCCTCGTCGCCAACGTATTCGGATTGGCTGAGCAGCTGCGCCTGGTCACGCGTCTGCGCAGCTCGACCCTCATCATCGGCATTCTCGTCATTTGCTATTTGATCAGCTTTATCGGGTTCAGCTCCCTGTTGCGCTTTTTGTACCCGCTCTTTGGCCAGCTTGTCGTCTTTTTCCTCGTCATGCTGCTCTACCGCCAATGGCGCGGCCGCACCTGATCCTAAAGGAATCTGCCTGAATAACGCAAAAAACCTCTCCCGAAAAGGAGAGGTTTTTCATCGAAACCTTATGCAAATTCTGCAACCAGTTTTGCGAAGTCTTCTTCAGACAAGCGATTGTCTTGATTGGCCAAGCCTTCTTCTTTGAATCCTTTTACGAGAGATTCGTACGATTTTTGCTCGGTGTTTTGGTAGACCAAACCGGTGATCAGACCTTTGTGCTGCATGGAAGTGGCCATTACCTTAATACGGTCATGAGGATCGTAGCCTTCGATGGTGTCTACAGGCACGATGTTCTCTTTGAACCAGTCGTAGGTATTCACTTTGTTGTACGTCACACAAGGGCTGAATACGTTGATCAGGGAGAAGCCTTCGTGCTGGATTCCTTTTTCGATCAGCTCAGTCAAGCCTTTCAAATCGCTGGAGAACGATTGGGCAATGAAGGTTGCGCCAACGGACAGCGCCAGTTCAACTGGAGTAATGGAAGACTCGATGGAACCTGCCGGTGTAGACTTGGTCACGAAACCAGTCGCGGAACGCGGAGAGGTTTGACCTTTTGTCAGACCGTAGATTTGATTATCCATCACGATATAGGTGATGTTCATATTGCGGCGGATCGCATGGACAGTGTGACCCATACCAATGGCGAAACCGTCGCCGTCTCCACCTGCTGCGATTACCGTCAGTTCACGGTTCGCCATTTTCACGCCTTGTGCGATTGGCAGGGAACGTCCGTGAATACCGTGGAAGCCATAGCAGTTAACGTAGCCGGAAATACGACCGGAACAACCGATACCGGAAATAATCGCCAGATTCTCAGGCTCCAAGCCTGCATTCGCTGCAGCGCGTTGAATCGCTGCTTGGATGGAGTAGTCTCCACAGCCCGGGCACCAGTTTGGCTTAACGTTATTTCGAAACTCTTTCATAGTCGCCATGTTTTACCAGCTCCTTCACTTCAGCGTAAATTTCTTTTGGTAAGAACGGATTTCCGTCATATTTCAGCACGGATTCGATCTTCTCTGCATTGCCTACGTGCTGCTTGAGAAGGTTTGTAACTTGTCCTTGGATGTTGTGTTCGACAACAACAACCTTTTTCGCTTTTGCTACAAGGGCTGCCATTTCCTCCGTCGGGAATGGGTGCAACAGGCGAATTTGGGCATGGTTGACCTTCACACCCTCTTTTTCCAGACGAGCTTTTGCTTCTTGGATAGTACCGACTGTGGAGTTGATCCCTACAACCAGGACATCTGCGTCTGCGTGTGGCGCGTCTATCGCAATTGGGTTTTTGAAGTTTTTCAGCACGCCATCGAATTTGCGCATACGTTTTTCCATTTGCTCATTACGGTTCGCAGCATTCTCGGACGGACGACCCGTTTGGTCATGCTCAACACCGGTAACGTGGTGCAGACCGTATTTTTGACCAGGAATAACGCGAGGAGAAACGCCGTCTTCCGTTACTTCATAACGTTTGAACAGGTCGTTTTGCTCTTTCTCAGACAGTTCTTGTCCAGCGAGCAGCTTCCCGCGGCGGATTTCCACTTTGCTGTAGTCAAATGGCGTAACCGTTTGTTTCCCCAGGGAGAGAGTCAGGTCCGTGATCAAGATGACTGGCAGCTGGTATTCTTCCGCAATGTTGAAGGCTTCAACCGTATCGTAAAAGCACTCTTCCACTGTGCTTGGAGCCAGAACCACTTTTGGAATGTCGCCGTGAGTTCCGTAGATCATGGCGTTCACGTCAGATTGCTCGATTTTGGTTGGCATCCCTGTGGAAGGACCGCCACGTTGCGTGTTCACAATCACGACTGGAGTTTCTGTGATACCAGCCAGACCGATTGCTTCCATCATCAGGGACAGACCAGGACCAGCAGATGCAGTCAAGGAACGGGCACCGGCGAAATTCGCACCGATCGCCATCGTGATCGCAGCGATCTCGTCTTCCGTCTGGATAACCGTACCGCCGAATTTCGGCAGCTTTTTAATGAGGTATTCCATTACTTCGGAAGCAGGCGTAATCGGGTATGCAGGCATGAAACGGCATCCTGCAGCCACTGCACCGAGAGCGATCGCATCGTTGCCGATCAGGAACAGTTGTTTTTGCGGATCTGCTTTTTCGAGCTGGAATTCTGGCAATTGGCCGCCAGTCAGCTCTGTTACATAATCGAAACCGCGACGAATGGCGTCCATGTTCTTTTCAACCACTTTTTCGCCCTTGCGGAGGAACATATCTTCAACGATGTTGCGGTAACTTTCCACTGGAATACCGAGGATCGCGCTGGAAGCACCGATCGACACCATGTTCTTCATCAGGGAAGTTCCCAGTTCATCGGCAATTTCAGTAAGTGGTACGGTCAGGAAGCGAACCTGCTTTAAGCCGTCTGGCAATTTTGGATTGAATTTGGCATCCGCGATAATGATACCGCCTTCACTAAGCTCATGCGCATTGAAATCGATCGTCTCTTGGTCGAACGCTACAAGGATGTCCAGATCGTCAGAAATCGCGCGCATAGGCGTCGTGCTCACGCGGATTTTGTTGTTCGTGTGTCCACCCTTAATCCGGGAAGAGAAGTGACGATAGCTGTACAGATGGTACCCCATCCGGTTCATCGCCATCGAGAAGATCTCACCCGTACTCTCGATGCCCTCCCCTTGCTGTCCTCCAACTTTCCAAGAAAGTTGACTAATCATTCAGATTCCACCCTTTCAGTGACTGTGAGAAAAAGCTGCCCACCTTACCTGAAAAATATTGATAAGATGTGACAATTCTGTGCATAGACAGTAACATTTTAGTCCTGTCCATGTAAAAATGCAAGTGCTTTTACTCAACTTACTATTGGCCTGAATTTTAATGTTGAACTTGGTTCATTAATATATTTTCATTTATCATTGTAGCACGTTTCCGAAAACACGCAACCAGTTTCCTTGTACAAATTTGATTACATCTTCCTCTTTATAACGCTTTAACAAGGCTTCTAATAAAAGATGATAATCACCCGCGCACGTCAAGTCTCCGTACGTGGAGATGATCCCGTCGAAGTCGGATCCGAATGCTACATGATCCACCCCCCCAAGCGCGCACACATGCTCCAAATGTCTCAGCAGGTCGTCGATCCAGACTGTCCGCTTTTCCTTTACGGTAAAGAAATCCACGAAGGTGAGACCCATGACGCCATCCTTCGCGATCAATTCCCGGATCTGTTCATTCGTCAGATTGCGGGGATGGTCGCACAGCTGTCGCGCGTTGGAGTGGGACGCAATCACTGGCGCGGCGGACAGCTCCATGATGTCCCAGAAGCCTGGATCCGCCAAATGGGACACATCGATGATCATACCCAGCCGATTCATCTTGGCCACCACTTCTCGTCCGAATTCGGTGACTCCCCCTGGATGGGGTTCCCCACTACCAGCCGCCACCGCGTTGCCGTGGTTCCACGTCAACGTCATGCCCCGCACACCGAGCCGATACCATGTCCGCAATTGAATAAGGCTCTCCTCCAGGGCATGCGCTCCTTCTACAAACAGAATGGCCCCTTTCTGTCCCTTTAATACGCATTCCTGCAAATCCGCCTTGGTGTAGACTGGACGGAACCGATCGCTTGCGACGCGCTCATAAAAAACATCAATCATCTCTAATACAGTATGAAAACGGCGTCCAAACGGCACATTCGTCGGAACGAAACAGGCAAGAACCTGTATGTCTACATTCCCTTTTACCAGTTCGGCAAAACCTGCCTGCAGCCGCTTGTCTCCCTGATAATAATCAATCTCGGGAGCTTGCCATAATTTTCCTAAGACATCGCAGTGCGCGTCAAAAATCTTCATCAGCCGACTCTCCTCTCCTGATGCAAAAGCTGTATTTGTATGTAGACAAACGAAAAAACCTGTTCATTCGTCGAACAAACAGGCGGGCCAATCATTGTTTAGTTTTCATTATCTGGGTTCTACGATCAGTTTGATTGCAGTGCGTTCTTCTCCATCAATCACGATGTCGGTAAAGGCTGGAATGCAAATGAGGTCAACTCCACTCGGCGCTACGAACCCTCGTGCGATAGCTACTGCCTTCACTGCTTGATTTAGCGCCCCAGCGCCAATGGCTTGAATCTCGGCGGCACCGCGTTCGCGAAGCACTCCGGCAAGGGCACCAGCAACGGAATTGGGGCTAGACTTTGCTGAAACTTTTAATACTTCCATCCTTTTGAACCTCCCGTCTGATAGGAATCCTGTCATCATTAGAATGATATTCGCATAACCCCCAAAAATTCCTGCTAACCGTCATGAAAGATTCAAAAAATTCTAATCTTATGTATATTATTCCATAAACGGATGGTCGGCGTCAATTCGAATTCGCTCCAATTTTTTCGTGCAGCCGCTCGTTTTGTTGAGCGTAATCAATACAGCATTCAATTGCGCCGGATCCGACGCTACCTCAAAGCGAACAGGCAGCTGCGTCAGGAACTTCTTGATCACGGCTTCCCGCTCCATCCCCAAAATTCCATTGCTCGGTCCGCACATGCCGACATCGCACAAGAATCCCGTTCCCTGCGGCAGAACCCGCTCATCGGCGGTCTGGACATGCGTATGCGTCCCGACTACGGCGCTCACTCTCCCGTCCAAGTACCACGCCATCGCTTGCTTCTCGGAAGTCACTTCGGCATGAAAATCCACGAAGATGTACTTGGTGCGCTTCCTCGCCTGTTCCACTAATTTATCGGCCATCTTGAACGGGCAATCCAAGGGAGGCAAAAACGTGCGGCCCTGCAGATTGATGACAGCCAGTTCGCCCTCCGCTTGTTTGAGGTAGGTGATCCCTTTGCCAGGGGCGCCTTCCGGGAAATTCGCCGGACGAATCATCCGCGGCTCGTTATCAATGAAATCGAATATTTCTTTTTGATCCCACGTGTGATTGCCCAACGTGATCGCTTGAACGCCTTGTTCAAACAGTTCCTTTGTTATTTTCTCCGTAATGCCTCGCCCATGTGCCGCATTTTCGCCGTTCGCGACAATAAAAGCGGGCCGGTATTTTCGCTTCAAGAGCGGCAAGTAGGTCTTCACCATTTCCCTGCCGGGCGAACCCATGATATCTCCGATAAACAACAGCTTCATTCCCAATCACCTCAATGCTAGTATACACAACGGAAAAGAGATGAGGAAAATTTGCGAACGCGCGGACGTCGCGCCGATCCTCTTCTCTGCCTTCGCGCCTGTTCTTTCCCTGCGTGCTTCTTCTGTGTAGAAAAAAAGTAAAGTGGCATTCCGCCACTTTACTTTGCATACTCAACCGCCCGTGTTTCACGGATAACCGTAACTTTGATGTGACCCGGATAGTCGAGTTCATTTTCGATTCGTTTCGTAATATCGCGTGCCAAGCGTGTCGCTTCTGCATCATCAATTTTCTCAGGCTGTACCATTACGCGAATTTCGCGTCCTGCTTGAATCGCATAAGACTTTTCTACTCCATCGAACGACTCAGAGATCTCTTCCAGTTTCTCCAAACGCCTGATATACGTTTCCAATGTCTCACGGCGCGCGCCTGGACGAGCAGCAGACAGTGCATCCGCAGCTCCTACCAGCATGGCAATCACAGAGGTTGGCTCTGTATCGCCATGGTGCGAGGCAATACTGTTGATCACCACCTGATGCTCGTTGTACTTCTTGGCCAGCTCTACACCGATTTCCACGTGGGAGCCTTCCACTTCGTGATCGATCGCTTTCCCGATGTCGTGCAGGAGACCTGCGCGCTTCGCCAGCTTGACGTCTTCTTTCAATTCGGCAGCCATCAAGCCCGCGAGGTGGGCGACTTCCATCGAGTGCTTCAGGACGTTTTGGCCGTAGCTCGTACGATAACGCAAACGCCCCAGGATCTTGATCAAGTCCGGATGCAGTCCGTGTACGCCCGTTTCAAACGTCGCCTGTTCCCCGTATTCACGGATACGCTCGTCCACTTCGCGACGCGCTTTCTCCACCATCTCCTCGATTCGGGCCGGGTGAATGCGTCCATCAGCAACCAGCTTCTCCAAAGCGGTCTTGGCGATCTCCCGTCGAATCGGATCAAAACCAGAGAGGATCACAGCTTCCGGCGTATCGTCGATAATCAGGTCGATGCCTGTCAACGTCTCCAGCGCACGGATGTTCCGACCTTCACGACCGATAATGCGTCCCTTCATTTCATCGTTGGGCAGCGTCACGACAGAAACAGTCGTCTCAGCTACGTGGTCAGCCGCACAGCGCTGAATGGAGGTCGTGATGATTTCGCGAGCGCGCTTGTCCGCCTCTTCCTTGGCTTGTGTCTCAATTTCCTTGATCATCACAGCCATTTCATGGCGAACCGTATTTTCAACTTCCGTCAGAATGATGGTTTTCGCTTCATCCTGTGTCAAGCCGGAAATACGTTCCAACTCGGAAACTTGTTCTTTATATAAGTGCTCTACCTTGCTTTGCAGTTCTGCGATGGCTCTGTCGCGCTCGGCCAATTCTTCTTCCTTGCGCTCCAGCTGTTCCATCTTGCGGTCCAACGATTCTTCTTTTTGCAGGATTCGACGCTCCTGACGTTGTATCTCGTTGCGCCGCTCGCGCAGTTCGGTTTCCGCTTCCGAACGAAGCTTGAACACTTCGTCCTTGGCTTCGAGTACCTTTTCTTTTTTGACGGCTTCCGCGTCCCGTTTGGCCTCTTCCACGATCTGTCTAGCCGCTTCTTCCGCGCTAGAGATCTTCGCTTCCGCAATGGATTTACGAGTGAAGTAGCCGGCACCCGCACCGATGAGCAGAGCTATGAGCACAATGACTACAGTTAGTATAGGATCCATAGGTTTTTCGTTTCACCTCCTTGTGGTAAGACATCTCCCCGCTTTCCAAGCATTCGCTTTTCATGGAGTGCCGCTGTCGATTTCAACTATCGGACATTCGATTAAAAAACAAGACCGATTCGACTCGGTCCGCTGAATCCGCACTCATCGCACGGGTGTTCAGTTGTACCACAGGCAATGAGCGAGAAAAACAGCGAAAAGTTATGATACAGCAAGTAAATACAAATCTATTTTATTATTTGTGAACAAGAATTGTCAAGATCATGCAAATCGGGTCACTCCAGCTCATCCGGTCTCTGGCGCAATTCGCTCCTGATCTGTTGCACAACACTGTTCGAAAAGCCTTTGCGCATCAGCATTGACAAGATTTTGCGCTCTTCGTCCCGCTCGGGCGGCCCGGGCAATCTCCTCACTTTTTTCTCTATCAATGCTCTCGCCGCTGCCAGTTCATCCTCGCGGGAAACAGAGCGGACCGCATCCTCAACGATTCCCCTGTCCACCCCGCGCTGCTGCAGCTCCATCCGCAGCATGTACGGACTGCGCGGCTTCAGCCGCAGCCGCTCATCCACCCACTGCCTGGCAAAGGCCTTGTCGTCGATGTATCCCTGCTCCTGGCAGCGGCCGCACACTTCCTCTGCCACATCGGACAAAAAGCCTTTTTCCAGCAGATACGTGTGCAGCTGGCTTTTCGTCCTCGGCCGTGTCCCCAGATAGCGCAACGCCCCCAGATACGCCCTATGCTTTTCCTCGGCGACCAGCACCTCCCGATAAAACGCCTCGTCCAGCTCTGTGCCCTTGAACAGATTGTATTTGACCAAGATGTCTTCGTGCACGGAAAAGGCGTAGTCATCATCCAGGTCGATGTGGTAGCGCTGCTTTTGCTTGTTGTCCCGATGAATGGCCGTAATGACTCCGCTTTTCATCGCTTTTCCTCCCCTTTGCACGACATAATCGGTTCTCTGTGTAGAACAAAACAGCCTGTCTCGTTGACAGGCTGCTGAATAGAGCACTCGCTTAGTCTAGCTCAAACGTCGGTTCTTCTTCCTGCTCCGGATCAACGACCGCTTTTGATTCCAGAATCGAACCGGGATTCAGGCTGAAATACTCGCGCACTTTCGCTTCGATCTGCGCGGCCACGTGCGGGTTCTCTTTCAAGTAGATCTTGGAATTTTCGCGTCCTTGGCCGAGCCGCTCTTCGTTGAAGGAATACCAGGCTCCGCTCTTTTGGACGACGTCGATTTCCGAACCGATATCCAGGATGCTGCCTTCTTTGGAGATCCCTTCGCCGTACATGATATCTACTTCGGCGACTTTGAACGGCGGAGCCACTTTATTTTTCACGACTTTGATCTTCGTCTTGCTGCCCAGGATGTCGTTGCCCACTTTGATCGTCTCGGCTTTGCGGACATCGAGACGGATGCTGGCGTAGAACTTGAGGGCACGTCCACCTGGGGTCGTTTCCGGGTTGCCGAACAAAACGCCTACTTTTTCACGCAGCTGGTTGATGAAGATGGTGATCGTCTTGGACTTGTTGATTGCGCCGGAAAGCTTGCGCAGCGCCTGGGACATCAGACGAGCCTGCAGGCCTACGTGGGAATCGCCCATCTCGCCTTCGATCTCCGCTTTCGGCACCAGCGCGGCTACCGAGTCCACAACAATGATATCTACAGCGCCAGAGCGCACCAATGCTTCCGCAATTTCCAGAGCCTGCTCGCCGGTGTCCGGCTGCGACAGCAGCAGCTCGTCAATATTGACTCCCAGCTTGGCTGCGTACACGGGATCCAGCGCGTGCTCCGCATCGATAAACGCAGCTTGTCCACCCTGCTTCTGTACTTCTGCGATCGCGTGAAGGGCTACCGTCGTTTTACCGGAGGATTCTGGTCCGTAAATTTCCACGACCCGTCCACGAGGGAATCCGCCTACTCCAAGCGCGATATCGAGAGCGAGCGCACCGCTGGAGACGGTGGAAATTTGAACGTTGGCGACTTCCCCCAACTTCATAATGGAACCTTTACCGAACTGTTTTTCTATCTGACGCAATGCATTTTCCAAAGCTGCGCGACGATCTGACAAATGGTACACACCCTTTCACATTCGCTTCTGTTTTGCTTGCTTCCATCATACATCGAGACAGAATGGTTTGCCAAGCATTTTTTGCGAACAAATATTCGCATCGCAAAAAGACAGCCATCCGCCCGAACTTCTGGCGAGATGGCTGTCTTTTGCCGCTGGCGGACTAGGAACGCTTGGCACCGCGCGGCTTCGCCGGCTCCAAGTTGATCCGCTTGCCGTTGATGCGCGTCTGGCGCAAAGACTCATACACGAACGCGGCGACTTCTTCCGGAACCTCCACGAACGTGAAATTCTCGAAAATGTCGATGCGGCCCACCGCTTTACCCGGAATGCCTACCGATTCGGAAATCTCGCGGACGAGATCCTGCGGCTTTATGTTGGCATTGCGGCCCACGTTCAGGAAGAAGCGAACCATGCCTTTTGCCGCACCCGTTTCCCCGAAGTTGTACGCTTCCACCTCTTGGGCCAGGCCCGCTTCGCTGTGGAAAGCGAGGTGCAGGGCCGCTGCAGCGACTTTTTCCGCCGGGTATTGACCCACCAGGGATTCCGCCACTTTTTGATACATGTCGGCAATCGCGTCGCTCTCCAACAGGCTCGTCAATTGCTCGCGCAGCTGCTCCTGCTTGCGCTCCGCCACTTCCTCGAGGGAAGGAACGTTGCGGGACATCACTTGCGCTTTGGTCTGCTTTTGGATGAACATCATTTGTCTGACTTCGCGCGGCGTCACCAAAGTCATGGCGATCCCTTTCCGTCCTGCGCGTCCGGTACGGCCGATCCGGTGAACGTAGCTTTCCGAGTCTTGCGGAATGTCGTAGTTGATCACGTGCGATACGTTGCCCACGTCGATGCCGCGCGCCGCTACGTCAGTGGCGATGAGGAACTCGATGGAGCCTTCGCGGAAAGCGTTCATGACTTTGTCGCGCTGCGCCTGGGACAGGTCGCCGTGCAAGCCATCCGCCAGATACCCGCGCGATTGCAGCACTTCGGTCAACTCGTCCACACCGCGCTTGGTACGGCAGAAAATGATCCCCAGCTCGACATCCTCGCTGTCCAGAATGCGGCAGAGGCTCTCTACTTTGTTGCGGTCAAACACTTTGTAGTACACTTGCTCGATCAGCGGAGCCGTCACTTCTTCGCGGCTGACTGCGATCATCTGCGGCTGCTTCATGTAGCGCGTCGCCAAGCGCTTGATTTCAGACGGCATGGTCGCAGAGAACAGCAGTGTCTGGCGCTCCTGCGGCATTTGCGCAATGATCGTCTCGATGTCTTCGATGAAGCCCATGTCCAGCATTTCATCTGCTTCGTCCAGGACGAGGGTATGTACTTGATCCAGCTTCAAGGTCTTGCGGCGCAGATGGTCCATCACACGGCCCGGCGTCCCCACCACGATCTGCACGCCCTGGCGCAGGGCGCGGATTTGATGGCCGATGGACTGGCCGCCGTAGATCGGCAGCGTGCGCACTTTGTTGTACTTGGAAATGCGCAGCAGCTCGCCGGCCACTTGAATCGCCAGCTCGCGGGTCGGCGTCAGGATGATCGCCTGCACGCGGTTCGCCGGACTCACTTTTTCAATGAGCGGAATCCCAAAAGCTGCCGTCTTCCCGGTACCTGTCTGAGCTTGACCGATCAGGTCTCCGCCTTCCAGCACCTTCGGAATGCAGGCAGCCTGAATCGGCGATGGTTCTTCGAAGCCCATGTCATGGATGGCTTGAAGAATGGATTTATGTAAAGGAAAATCAGAAAAAATCGTCATGAATACGTCACCTTTCTTTTTGCATTTGAAGCGCGTAAAACAACGCGAATTTCGCGGCACGTCCAACGATCGCCTGCCTTCTTCCCGCGAGGCGCAGCTCTTTCACCACCGTTGGCAGACCTTCCGCCGCAATCCCTACGTAAACCAGCCCGACAGGCTTGCCCTCCGACGGATCCGGGCCGGCTACACCTGTCACTGAGACCCCGTAGGTCGATCCCAGCTTTTCTCTTACATGTTCAGCTAACAGCTGCGCCGTTTTTTCACTGACGGCGCCATCCGCGCGCAGCACTTCATCGGGAACTTCGAGGACTTGATGCTTGACCTCGTTCGTATAGCAGACGATCCCGCCGCGGAAAACGGATGAACTGCCCGGCACAGAAGTAATGAGCGATGCAACGGTGCCGCCCGTACAGCTCTCTGCACATGCAATGCTCTCGCCCCTGCGAGCAAGCTCGTGCACCAGCACCTCATGCAGGGAGGAATTTTCCCCGGTGCCGTAAAGGTATGACCCCACTCGTTCCCGAATCTGTTTTTCCACCGGCAGGATCAACGCCTCCCCTGCTTCTTCCGTCGCCGCTCCCGCCGTGACGCGCAGTGTGACCTCGAACTCCTTGGCGTACGGGGCGATCGTCGGATTGTCCTGCTTTTCAATCAGATCGATCAGCTTCTCCTCCAACGCCGACTCCCCGATGCCGTAGAAACGGAATACGCGGGAATGAAACACCCGTTTTTCCGGCAAGAGATCCGTCAGGTACGGTATGACGAAGCGCTCCACCATCGGATACAGCTCGCTCGGCGGACCAGGCAGCAAGACGAACGTAGTCCTGTCATGACGGACCGCCATTCCGGGCGCCATTCCGAAGTCGTTGGCAAAGACATGGCTGCCTGCCAGCACCAATGCCTGCTTCCGATTGTTCTCCGTCATGACAATGCCGCGTTGCGCAAAGAAGTCTTCGATGTGCTGCATAGCCGGCGCATCTGTCACCAGTCCTACACCGACATGCGCTGCCACCGTTTCCTTGGTCAAGTCGTCTTGCGTTGGCCCCAAGCCGCCCGTGAAGATCATCAGGTCAGAGCGTTCCGCCCCCAGGCGAATCACCTGGCGCAGACGTTCCGCATTGTCGCCCACAACCGTATGGAAATAAACACCGACGCCAATCTCCGCCAGCTTTTGGGACAGAAACTGCGCGTTCGTATTGGCGATTTGCCCCAACAGCAATTCAGTCCCCACAGCGATGATCTCCGCTCTCATTTTCCTCACCCATTCTCATCGAGAGTACAAAAAGCCTCTGAACTAACAGTCTATCATTACCAGCCGCCATGGAGAAGAGCCTTGTGAAAAAAGAGACCAATACCCGCATTACGAGTATTGGATAACGTTGCGATTCTTCGCAAAGTAGTCGTACCCGGAGTAGATCGTGATGATGACCATCGCCCATGTTGCCACTTCGTCAAACGGAATGCCGAGAAACTCGAACGGAAAGTTGCGAATCATAACGGCCGTAATCGCGACGATCTGCACCCATGTCTTTATTTTACCCAGTGCGCTGGCCGCAATAACCTTTCCTTCGGCTGCCGCAATCAACCGCAGACCCGTCACCGCGAACTCCCTGCTGATGATGACAATGGCAATCCACGCTTCCAGCCGTTGCATTTCAACCAACGAAATCAATGCCGCCGAGATGAGGAGCTTGTCGGCGAGCGGATCCAAGAACTTGCCGAAATTCGTTACGATCTTCCGCTTGCGGGCAATGTATCCGTCGAGTCCGTCCGTGCTGGCTGCGAGGATAAACACCAAAGCCGCAATCAGCTCGTTAAACGTCATCGACAAGCTGCCAATCGTAAAAGTCCCGATGTTGTAGCGGACCAGCAGAAAGAACATAACGACCGGCACCAGGAAGATCCTGGCGAGGGTGATGCGGTTGGCGAGATTCACCTAGACTACCTCCCCAGCTAGATCATATTCAAAGGAGTGTGTGATCTTGACCTTTGCGATTGAGCCCAGCTCTCCCTTAAAACCTGAGACAAATACTTCACCGTCAATTTCCGCAGCATCGTACTGCGTACGGCCCGCGTAAATGTCATTGCGACCTTCATACCGCTCGATCAAAACATCCAGCACCTGGCCGACAAAGCGACTGTTGCGGTCTCCCGCCACTTCCCGCTGAAATTCCATCAGCTGGTTGGCGCGCTTTTCCTTGACCTCTTCGTCGACATGATTCGGCAGGCGGGAAGCCGGTGTGTCGTCTTCGTTGGAGTACGTAAACACACCGAGGCGATCAAACCGGATGTCTTTCACAAATTCACACAGACGGGCAAAGTCTGCTTCCGTCTCTCCAGGAAAACCGACAATCAGCGACGTGCGCAGTGCAACATCCGGTACTTGCGCGCGAATTTTCGCGACCAGCTCCCGGATATCGGTTTGGCGGCCAGGACGGCGCATCCTTTTCAGAATGTGGTCCTCGGAGTGCTGCAAGGGCATATCCACGTATTTGCATACTTTCGGATTCGTTGCGAATGTATGGATCAGTTCATCCGTAAAGAACCCGGGATATGCGTAATGAAGACGGATCCAGCGGATGGCGTCAATCTCGGACAGACGGTTCAACAGCTCCGGCAGCATCAGTTTGCCATCGTAAATGTCTGTTCCGTAATTGGTGGAATCCTGGGCGATCAGGCTTACCTCCACAATCCCCTGTGCGGCGAGGTGACGCGCCTCTTCCAAAATCGATTCGATGGTCCGGCTGCGAAATCCTCCGCGCATCAAGGGGATACTGCAAAAGGTACAGGCGTTATCACAGCCCTCTGCAATCTTAATGTATGCAGAGTAGGTACCTTCCTTCACTTTCCGCTTCACGACGTCTTCATACGTAAAAATCGGATTGCCCACATAGATCGGGCGTTTTCCTGCGAGCGTCTCTTCGATGATCCCTGTAATCGACATAAAATCGCCTGTTCCGACAATTCCGTCTACTTCGGGAATCTCGTTCAAGATGTCCTCTTTGTAGCGTTGCGTGAGACAGCCTGCCACCACAAGCGATTTGAGCTTGCCTGATTCCTTTAATTCAGCCATGTCCAAAATTTTGTTGACTGATTCCTCTTTGGCTGCATCAATGAAACCACAGGTATTGACGATGACCACGGTTGCTTCTTCCGGATTGTCAACCAGTTCATAGCCTTTTTCATCTATCAGATGGGCCATCATGTCTGAATCCACGAGATTCTTTTCACAGCCCAGCGTTACAATCGCCACTTTTTCTCGCAAGCCTACTTTCTCTGCCATCTTTTTTCCTCCAATTGGTCACACCAGCCCCTATTACACCTAACCAGTATAATATAAGCGCAAAGGACGTGTCAAAAGAGACAAAAGTATGAAAGGCAAGCGATTGCCTACTGTGTCACGGTCTCTTTCATTTTCAACACAATATTGGACGGCATAATCTTCATTTTGGAAGTATCCACCGGCACGCCATTCACCGTCAATTCCACCATCATCGGCTTGCCCAGACGCACATAGGCCGATTTCCCCAGCTCGATGGTTTTTTCCTCGCCTTTTTTCAGTTCGCCTTCTTCGAGGTATTTCTTGCCTTTGCCCTCGGAGACGCCGAACCAGCTGCGATCGTCCTTCACCTTCAGCTTGACGGTCAGCTTTTGTTCCCCCTGCACAGCGAAGTTGTACATGGAGCCTTGCTGGGACTCGAACGTAATCGTCGTCTTCGGCGTTTTAGTGACTTTTTCCGGTTCAGGGGCGACTCCCGGATCAGGGGTAGGGGAGACACTCGTCGGGGGATTCGGTTGTTGCGCGATCGGCGAGGCAGCAGCTCCGCCGCCATTGCCAGGGGTGACGATCTCTGCTCCTGGACTTACGGTGCCGCCAGGGATGGGCTGTGTCGTCGTGCCGCCATTGCTGTTCACAACGGCTATGTAAATGACGCCCATGATCAAGGCTATGAACAGGACGAGCAGGGTCTTCGTGACCCATCGGCCTGCTTGCAATGGACTGTTGGTCGATGCAACCCGGCGACGGCGCAGCCTTTCCACTTGCTCAGTCGGCGGTTGGGCCGGCAAATCGGACTGGAAGTGACTCATGAGGTGATTTGGGTCGAGACCAACGGCTTCCGCATAACTTTTAATGAACGCACGCGCGTAAAAGTGGCCGGGAAGTACATGAAAATGACCCCTTTCAATGGCTTCCAAATAACGCTTCTGTATCTTGGTGATGCGTTGGATGTCGTCGAGCGTGATTCCTTTTTCCTCGCGGGCCCTTTGAAGTACTTGACCTAGCTCAGACACAGCTGCCCCTCCTTAATTCATATCAAAATTATCAAAGCCGCGATTATTGATCAATTCGTAGGTAATTTCCTCTTCCGGATGGTGACGCAGTTCAATAATGTAATGAAAATTAGACAGCTCGTACTCTGATTCCCTTACAAAAATGTCCGGATGCTCAATAATTTTGGCAGCCGGGAAATTCATGATTTCCCGCAGCAAGGCGTAGTGCTTTTCCGTCGAGCGAAGCGTAGACACGATGCCATCTATCAAATATACATGATCGGTAGACATTTCATCAATGGCTAGAGAGCTTCTGACCGTCTGGCGCAGCAAAGTAGAGGAAATAAACGTCCATCGCTTGTTCGCCGAGACGCTGGCCGCAATCATCGACTCTGTTTTGCCGACGCGAGGCATCCCGCGGATCCCGATCAGCTGGTGTCCTTCCTTTTTCAATATTTCCGCCATGAAATCGACGAGCAGCCCCAGCTCGTCGCGTACGAAGCGAAACGTCTTCTTGTCTTCGCTGTCTCGCTCGATATACCGTCCGTGGCGCACTGCTAACCGGTCCAGCATTGTAGGCGGACGCAGCCTCGTTATTGTTATGTTGTCCATTTTTTGCACAACATTGCGCAAAACCTCGACTTTTTCATCGTCATCCGTTAAAAGCAACATGCCTCGCCGCATGGTATCGACACCGTTAATGGTCACAATGTTAATGTTCAACATCCCCAGGATAGAAGCAACGTCCCCCAGCAGACCGGGACGGTTGCGGGCGATTTCGTACTCCATATACCATTCTTTCTGTGCTTCCATACGCATTCCTCTCCAACAAAGAATTCTCTTCTTCTGTAGTATATCACGTTCCCATCAATCGACAATCCGAGAAAAGAAAAATCCCCAAAATAGGGGATTTGATAGGCTAGCTGCCCTGGCTGGCATTGTCTGGACTTTGAACGAGCTTCACCATCAAGGAAGCCAAAGCTTGCTGCTGCTGCGAGTCTCCCGCATCCCACAGCTGCTTGAGCAGACGCTCCTGATCGTTTTTCGGATCGACCTGCTCTGCCAAATAACCGCCGATTTGATAGGCTACATTTTGCAGTGTCTCGCTTTCGATACCTGCCTGTTTCGCTTGCTCTACTCGATTACCGAGAAACTCTTTCCAGTCGCGAAAATTGTCAAGAACTGACATGTGGAAATTCCCTCCTTAAGTACGTTGCGAACAGGTTTGCTGCCCACACAGAGATAGAATTCCACCAAATGCAGGGATTTATGCAGCGCACGAGTCTTTCCGTCAGGTGTACCAGCCGCCGTTTGGACTGATGATCTGCCCGGTCACATAGCTCGCTTCCCGGGAGAGCAAAAAACGCACGACAGCCGCGACCTCGGCAGGTGAGCCCAGACGGTTCGCGGGTATTTCCTCCGCGATCATCTCCACCTCGTCCGGGGCGAAGCGCTCCATCATACCGCCTGCAATCGCACCGGGGGCAACCGCATTGACGGTAATTCCGTTGGGGGCGACTTCTTTGGCCAGCGCCTTGGTGAACGTATTGACGGCACCTTTGGTCAATGAGTAGAGCACTTCGCACGAACCGCCCGTCATTCCCCAGATGGAGGAGATGTTCACGATGCGGCCATACCTTTCCCGCAGCATCGCAGACAGCCCCGCCTGGCTGACCAAAAAGGCGGAACGTACATTGGTGGCCACCAGCTCGTCGAATTGGGACACCGTCACATCCGTAAAGAGGCTGATATGATCGGCGGATGCGTTGTTGACGATGAGCAGCGGGGCGACGGGAAGCTGTCCGAACAGGGCGGTGATCTGTGCCGGATCGCGCAAATCCGCCTGCACAGGACTGGCTGGAACACCGAGCTCCCGGCACAGCTGCAGGAGCCCGTCGAGCTTGTGCCTGGATTGATGGTAATGCAAATAGAGCGGGACCCCCGCGTGAGCCAGGCTGGCTGCGATCGCCTGCCCGATTTCACCGGAGGCTCCCGTCAGAAGCGCCCATGGCGTCTGTTGCTTCATGCTTTTTCACTACTCCTGTGGCGAAGCGGAGCGAACGATTGATACAGCCATCTGTTCGGGGACAAAATGCTCATGCAAGCGTTTTTCCACATCTTCGCGCGTAATCGACTCCAGCGTCGGGACTACGGAAAAAAGATCGTTGCCGTTAAACTTGAAGCTGGTGAACTGGTTGGCGATAAATTCAACCGAATTCAGCGAGCGCAGGAAATGACCGATTTTTTTGCGCTTGGCTCGCTCGAACTCCGCCTGGTCGATGCCCTTTTGCTTCATCTGTTCGATCTCTGCGGCAATCGTCTCCACCAGCCGCTCAGGATCCGGCGTATCGCCGCCGATGATCGTGTACGCGTAATCCTGCTCGCTGCTGTAGTCGAAATCAAAGCTTTCCGTGATCAGCTCGCTGTCGTACAGCCGTTCGTAGACTGCGGAGCTGGTGCCAAACGTGATGTCCAATAACAGTTTAGTGGTCAATTCCCGTTTTAACAAGGCTTCCTTTGCCAAGCCCTGTTCGCGTTCCTTGATGCCGATCATGCATTTGGGCAGACCGACTGACAAATTCGCTTCGATCTTTGCCTGCGCGGGCTCAGGCTGCTCCTGCGGAAACAGCCGCGTAATCTGCGGTGCCGGCGGAAACTCCTTGGCTGCCTGATTGGCGCGGATCAGTTTCATGATCGCTTCCGGTTCAAACGAGCCCACGACGAGCAAGAGCATGTTGGCCGGATGATAAAAGGTTTCATAGCATTGGTACAGGTATTCTTTGGTGATGTGGGAAATCGTCTCGATCGTCCCGGCGATCTCGATATTGATCGGATAGTCTTTGTACAGCGCCTTCAGCAGGTTCATGTACACCTTCCAGTCCGGATTGTCGTCGTACATGGTGATTTCCTGGCCGATGATCCCTATTTCCTTTTCCACGCTCGCATCCGTAAAATACGGCTCCTGGACATAATCAAGCAAAAGATTCAGGTTATCGTCCAGTTTGTCCGTGCAGGAAAACAGGTACGCGGTCCGGTTGAAGCTCGTAAAGGCATTGCAGGAGGCGCCGTTTTTGCTGAATTCATGCATGACATCCCTGTCTTTTTTCTCAAACATCTTGTGCTCGAGGAAATGGGCGATCCCATCCGGCACGCTGATCTCCTCGCCGCTTCGCGTGCGGAAATGGCTGTCGATGGAGCCGTACCGGGTGGTAAAGACCGCATACGTCTTGCTGAAGCCTTGCTTCGGTACGAGAAACACCTGCAGGCCGTTATCCAGCGTCTCCTGGTAGACGGTTTCATTGACCTGTTCAAATTCCGTCGTCTGCATCGTTACGCCTCTCCCTTCTTGTCGCGCAGCAGATAGATCGTATCGATGGCTACTTTGTCCGCTACTTTTTGGATGTCTTTAATCGTTGCCGTCTCGATTCCTCTCAATAGCTCATCCAGCTGGCGCTTGCGGCCGCTGATCAAGCCGTTGTACGTAAATTCGATCATGCCGCGCGCGCTGTCGAGCAGCTCGCGGAATTGATTGGACAGCGTCGCTCTCGTCTGGCCCATTTCCTCTCGCGAAATGTTGCCCTGGCGCATCTCTTCCATCTGCTGCCTGATGATCTCCACTGCCCGGGAGTATTTGCTTACATCAATCCCCGACATGATCATCATGATGCCTTTATGGCTTTCCAGACGGGATACGGCATAGTAGGCGAGGCTCTCCCTTTCACGCACATTGACGAACAGCTTCGAGTGCGGAAATCCGCCGAGCACTCCGTTGTAGAGCAGCAGAGCCGGATAGTCCTCGTCCCTGTAGGTGATATTCGTCCGGCAGCCGATGTTGAGCTTGGCCTGATTGACTTCCAATCGGTCGACTACCTCGCGCTGTTCCGTTACGTTCTTGGAGGCATTGGAGATGGCAAGCTCCTTTACCTGGGTGCGCTGCAACGAAATGTGCTTCCCGATGGCAGCTCCCACTTCCTGCGGATTGACGTCGCCGACCACGAAAATATGGATCGGGTTCGTGGTCACAAGCTCCTGGAAATACCGGTACAGCTCCTGTCCCGTGATGGCGGACAAGTCCTTTACCCGGCCTTGCACGAGCAGGGAAAACGGTTCTCCCTTGCACATTTCCTCCGTAACCCGCTGGTTCGCATACTTCATCTTGTCGTCGATCAGGCTCTCCACACGCTTGCGAAGCGTTTCCTTCTCCTGCGCGACGTACTTTTCCAAAAACGCGCCATTTTCTACATACGGCCGCGCGAGCATATCGCCTACAAACTGAATCGCTTGCTCGAGAAGCGAGTCTGCCTGCGACAAATACTTTTCATTCGGCACTTCCATAAAGATCTGGAGAATTTGCCGCTCGCCCTTTTTGGTGACGTCCACGTCAAAAATCGCCCCGTACAAAAAATCGAGATGGGCGCGCAGCAGCTTGGTTTCCGGAAAGCGCGCGCTCGCCCGCTTCATCACCATCGCGAGCAAAGCCGTCTTCGTCACCGTCTCCTCCGACAGAGCCTGCTCAATCATGGTCACCATCGTCGTAGTCTTGAATTTGCCAGTTGGCAAGATATGTACGTTCATCCCATTGACCTGGGTACTTTGAAACGCGATTTCCGCTATGTTCGCACTCATCGCTCATTCTCCCTTCTCCATCACGTGCTCCCCTCTATTGTAACCAATTGACAGGCCATCAAGCATGCGAAACTTCTCGCCAATGTGTATTTTGCACGCACAGATGCTCCACCTTTTGCATTCAGCCTCCGCCATACGGCTGCAGATGCAAAAATGCGATACACGGTTAGCTGAATCCGCAGCGATTTTTCCGAAACGAAAAAAGGAGCGCGCAGGCTCCTTTTTTCTCACAAATCACTATCGTCCCATTCTGTCCGCTCATCCGGAATGGATGCTTCTTCCACAAATCGTCCGCAATCATCGGAAAGACAGAGCATGCCATCCAAATATTCGTCGTGAAATGGCAGCCCGTGGTTGCCGCCACAGTAGGGGCATGTCCACATGCAGAGGCCCTCCTCTCGCTGAAAAAGGATTTACTCTGCCTAGTGTGCCCATCAGGAGAAGCGGCTGTCCACTTTATTTTGCTCCCAGTAACGCAAATAGTAGTACGGATCGACCGCTTTTCCATCGCTGTTCTTGTACAGCCCAAAATGAAGGTGCGGCTCGAACATGCCGACTGTCCCCGTTCCTCCGTATCCGGTGTCGCCGACAAAGCCGATCAGCTGTCCGGCCCGAATCGTACCGCCGACCTGCAGGCCCGGTACATACGCGCTCAGATGCGCGTAGTACATGCGGTAACGTCCGGCGTTGTCCGTAATGTTGACGCGCCATCCCCCATACGTATTCCAGCCTATGCGATTGATCGTCCCATCCGCCACCGAGTAGACGGGCGTCCCCTTTGGCGCCATGATGTCGATCCCTTCATGACTGCGCGCACTGCCATAGCTGCTCTCTGTCCACTCCCGGTCGGATCCGTAGCTGTCGCCATACGGCTCGTACCAGGTCGCCTCCGAAAACGGAAAGGAGTAGGTGTCATCGAGAAGCTGGCTGTCCCCTACCTCTTTGGACAGCGGATGCGCTGCCTTTTTGGAGCCCTCTGGCAGGAACAGCAGCTGCTGGACGGTCAACACGTCCGTAGACAGGTAGTTGTTCTGTTTCACATCCTTGACCGTCGTCTCGTGCTTCTGCGCGATCTCGCCAAGCGTATCGCCCGGCTGAACCACATACGGGTTGGCCGCGTACGGAATGGCCGCTGCGGTATCTTCCACCGGCTTGGACTGGATCAGGGCGACCTTTGACCGCTCGTCCCAGTCCACCTGATACCCCAATGCTTCGCTGACAAAACGGATCGGCACCACCGTCCGCTGATTGACAATCATCGCCGGAGCATCCAGAGTCACGCGCTTGCCGTCCACGAACGCCGTACGACTGTCGATGAGCAGGACGACCCGTTTCCCCTCTTCCTTGACCGTTACTTGCCGCGCCGATGCTTCGTAAGCCACATCCGCACCTGTCGACTCCGCAACGACGCGAATCGGCACGAGCATGCGGCCGTTTTGAAGCAGCGGCTGCACATCCGCGGCCACTCCTTCGCTGTCTATCACAAGGGAAATGACCGGCCCCGGCTCTGCCGCTACAGACACGGATGTCCCGCCCACGCCTGTCATTGCGAATCCCAGGCATAACAAAAAAACGCCCAGAACCCTTGTCCGCAGACGACTGCTGCTAGTATGTAAACAGCGGTTCATCTAATACCCCTCCCCGCGCACTCCTACAAAGGAGATTATCGCACAGGAGAAGAACAAGGTTCCAGACGCAAAATATGTCAACTAACGGGAGCCTGTCTCGTACGGTTTCCCCAATGCCGCCGGAGCATTGGAACGGCCCACCAGCCCGGCCATGACGAGAATCGTCAGGACGTACGGCAGCATGAAGATAAACTCGGTCGGCACATACTTGGTCAAGCCAAATATTTGCACCAGCGATTTGATCGCCTGGGCTACCCCGAAGAACAGCGCAGCTCCCATCGCTCCGGCGGGATGCCATTTCCCGAAAATCAGGGAGGCGATGGCAATGAACCCTTGGCCGGACACCGTATTGTGGGAAAAGTTGCTGGTAGTCGTCAGCGAGATCGTCGCTCCCCCCCAGGAAGCAAGCAGGCCACTGATCATGACAGCGGTGTAGCGCATTTTCTTCACATTGATGCCTGCTGTATCCGCCGCACGGGGATGCTCGCCGACTGCCCGCAGGCGCAGACCGAACGGCGTTTTGAACACGAGGAGCCACGTGACGAACACCATGATAAACGCGAGGTAGCTGGTCGGGTACGCCTCGAAAATGGCATGCCCCAGATAAGGGATGTCATGCAGCCCCGGAATGCTCCACTTGCCAAACACGCTGGTCAGGGTAGTGGTTTGTCCTGCCCCGTTGAAAATGATTTTGGTCAAGTATACGGAGAGGCCCGCAGCCAAAAAGTTGAGGGCTACGCCGCTCACCGTCTGATCCGCTTTGAAGGTCACGGAAGCGACGGCGTGGGGGAGGGCGAATATCGCACCCACGATCCCTGCTGCGAGAAAGCCTAGCCAGGGTGCTCCTGCCGCGAAGGAGTCCTGAAAGGCGTAAGTGATGACCGCGCCGGTAAAGGCTCCGATAATCATCATTCCCTCGAGCGCGATGTTCACGACACCGGACCGCTCCGAATACAGTCCGCCCAACGACGCAAAAATCAGGGCAGTGGAAAACACGATGGTATCATGAACGAGGTTGCTTGCAATTAATCCCCAATCCATCAGTTTCCACCTTCCTTTTTCTTCATGATTGGTTTCACAAAAATCTTCACGATGCCATGCGCGGCCACGAAGAAAATAACGGATGCGATCACGACGCGAATCAGCTCGACCGGTACACCGGCGCCGAACTTCATGCCTGCCGCCCCGAATGTGAGAATTCCGAACAAGATCGCCCCGAGCACCACCCCAAGCGGCGTGTTGCCGCCAATCAACGCAACGGCGATCCCATCAAAGCCATATCCCGGCTGTGCCGTCATGATCGCTTGGTAATGGAATACCCCCAAAATTTCACATGCGCCGCCAATCCCGGCGAACATCCCGCCAATGAACATGGCTTTCACCACATTGCGGTTCACGTTCATCCCTGCATACTCGGAAGCATGCGGATTCAAACCGACTGCCCGCAATTCATAACCGGTTTTCGTTTTCCAAAGGATAACGTAAAAGAAAATAGCTGCAAGCACAGCAAGGAAAGTCCCCCAGTGCAACCGTGCACTGTCAAACAGGGCAGAGAGCCATCCGATTGTGAGGGAAGCCGAGTCGTGAATCATTTCGGAGCGCTGTTGGCCTGACGGCACGAAAAAGGCATTCATCACCCAGTTGGCCAAATAGAGCGCCACCCAGTTGAGCATGATGCTCGTGATGACCTCGTTGACTCCGCGCGCGGCTTTCAGATAACCGGCGATAGAGCCCCACAGACCGCCCGCTGCCGCCCCTGCAATGATGGCGAGCGGAGCATGGATGAAGGCTGGCAAATCAAAAGAGACACCAACGACAGTAGCGGCGATCATCCCGACGATGAATTGGCCTTCTGCCCCGATGTTGAACAGACCTGTCCGAAACGCAAACGCCACGGAAAGACCCGTAAAGATGAGCGGAGTGATCTGGCGAATGGTTTCACCGAAGTTGTACGCACTGCCAAATACTTTTTCGATGAGCGCCATGTACGCCTTGATCGGATTGAAGCCTCCTGCCAGCATCGCGATGGCCCCGGTCAACAGTCCGAGAATGATCGCGACAAGCGGGACGAGAAACGACTCCTTTGCAAATACCGCTATGACCCTATTCATCGTTTCCCCCTCCTCGCATCCGTTTTCCGCCGGCCATCATCAGGCCAAGCTCTTGCTCCGTCGTCGATTTGGCATCGACGATCCCCACGATATGGCCTTCATAAATGACCGCGATCCGGTCGGAGACATTGATGACCTCATCCAGCTCCAACGAAAGCAGCAGAACCGCCTTCCCTTTATCGCGCTGTTCAATCAGACGACGGTGGATAAACTCGATCGCCCCTACGTCCAGGCCCCGCGTCGGCTGGGCGGCAATGAGCAGATCCGGGTTTTTGTCCACTTCGCGGGCAATAATCGCCTTCTGCTGGTTTCCGCCGGAAAGCGCGCGCGCTTGTGTGTGGATGCTCGGCGTGCGCACGTCAAACTCCTCGATGAGCTTGGCCGCGTGCTTGTCAATGGCGCCATAATCGAGAAAACCGTTCTTGTTGAACGTCGGATGGAAATAAGTTTCCAATACCATGTTTTCACTCATGGTGAAATCCAGGATCAAGCCGCGTTTGTGGCGGTCTTCCGGGATGTGGGACAATCCCGACTCGGAAATGCTCCGTGGAGCCTGGTTCGTCATTTCTTTGCCATTAAGAAGAACACGCCCGCTCGTCGCTTTGCGCAGACCTGTCAATACCTCGATCAGTTCACTCTGCCCGTTGCCATCGACACCGGCAATCCCCAGAACCTCGCCCGCGCGCACTTCCAGGCTGAGGTTGTCCAAGGCGTTCACACCGCGATTTCCCATAGCCGTAACATTTTCCACCGTGAGGATCGTTTCTTTCGGTTGGGAAGGCTGCTTGTCCACGCGGAAATTGACTTCACGTCCGACCATTTTCGCTGCCAGCTCGTCCGGGTTCGTGTCCTTGACCAGTAGCGAATCGATGACCTTCCCTCTGCGGATGATGGTGACCGCATCGCACACCGCCATGATCTCCTTCAGCTTGTGCGTGATCAGGATAATCGTCTTTCCTTCTTTGACGAGGTTGTGCATGATCTCGGTCAGTTCATTGATTTCCTGGGGAGTCAGCACCGCTGTCGGCTCGTCGAAAATGAGAATGTCCGCCCCGCGATACAATGTTTTCAAAATTTCGACACGCTGCTGCATCCCTACGGAAATGTCCTGAATCTTGGCTCTCGGATCTACTTTTAGCCCATACTGGTTCGAGAGCTTTGCCACAGCCTTTTCTGCTGCCTTGATATCTATCTGAAACCCGTTTTTCGGTTCGTTTCCCAATACAATGTTTTCTGTTACCGTAAATGTTTCAACCAACATAAAATGCTGGTGCACCATACCAATGCCGAGTTCATTTGCTGCATTGGGACTTGTGATCTTAACCGGTCTATCATTGATAATGATTTCTCCTTCATCAGGCTGATAAAGCCCAAACAAAATGTTCATCAGAGTAGACTTGCCTGCGCCGTTCTCGCCGAGAAGGGCATGAATTTCCCCATGCTTGACGGATAGCGAGATGCTATCGTTCGCGATAATCCCTGGGAAACGTTTGGTAATTCCTCGCATTTCAACAACAGTCTTTACCGGATTCAACCATGTTCCCCCCGTTTTTGTGGGTCTAGTTCGAAGGTAAAGAACAAGGCTAGTTGCTCGAACCAGCCTTGTCCGTTTGCAGCTTAATCTATTATTTTTCAGGCACCGTGATTTCGCCTTTGATGATTTTTTGCTTGTAATCGTCAACCAGCTTCAGAACATCTTCCGGAACGTTTTTGTTGGAGGTTTCAGCGAGGCCTACACCATTCTCAGCCAGTCCGAGCCATTTGATGCCGCCTTGGAATTTGCCGTCGATGAGGTCTTTGGAAACACGGAATACGGCTTCGTCTACACGTTTCACCATTGAAGTCAGGGTGATGTCATCGCCGAATGTCAGAGATTGGTCTTTGTCAACGCCAATTACCCAAACATTCTCACCTTTTGCCTTACGATCTTTTGCTTCGTTAAATACGCCGTCGCCAGTACCGCCGGAAGCGTGGAAGACGATGTCAGCGCCTTGGCCGTACATTTGGGAAGCCGTGGATTTGCCGAGGTCAGGTTTGTCGAACGCGCCTGTGTATACTTTGAGGATTTGAACACTTGGATCAACTGCTTTCACACCCGCTTCAAAGCCCAGTTCGAAACGCTTGATGACAGGGATTTCCACGCCGCCTACGAAACCGACTTTTTTCGTTTTGGTCATTTTCGCTGCAACTACACCGGCGAGGAAGGAACCTTCATGCTCTTTGAAAAGAACGGATTCCACGTTTGGAGCATCTACTTCAGCGTCGATGATGGCAAGTTTTGCCTCTTTGTTTTCGCCAGCCACTTTTTTCAGGTGGTCTCCCATCAGGAAGCCGATTCCCCAAGTCAGGTCCCATTTGTCTTTAACAAATTGGGTCAGGTTCGGGACATAGTCAGCATCGCTGGTGGATTGAAGATAGTTGACATTATCTTTCGGTAGGTTCAGTTCGGTTTGCAGTTTTTGCAGGCCTTCCCAAGCACTTTGGTTGAAAGAGTTGTCATTCACTCCGCCAACGTCAGTTACCATCCCTATTCTTACGTTTGGCGCTGCACCACCGGAAGCTTCGCCTTGGCCCGCTTGGCCTTGAGGCTGTGCTTCCGGTTTGCTGCCACATCCAGCCAGTACGAGAGACAGGCTGAGAGCTGCCACAGACAGCACGGAAAGAACTTTCTTCATCTGATAATACCCCCTGTTTTTCGTTAAATGAAATTGTTGCGTGAGGTCGCCCCCACGATTACAACCGTCTCCGCACGACGTGGAAGCGAATTTTGTCAGCTCTGAAGTAGTTATGGGAGTAAAGCACAGGCCGTTCACTCTCGTCGTAATGAATCTGTCTCAGTAAGAGCAGTGGAGTAGATTTATCGCACTGCAACAGGCTGGAAACCTTTTCAATGTAGCCCATGGGTTCGATCTCAGCCACGGCGTACGCAATGCGAAGCCCAGTCGCACTCTCCAGCCACGTAAAGATGGACTCTCCTCCATGTGTGTAGCCCTCTGGAACAAGGCGTGCAGGAATGCGGTCCACGCAATAGACCACAGGTTCCCCATCGGCCGTACGAATGCGCTCTACGATCAACACGCCTTCGCCCGGGTTCAGTGACAACTTTTTTCGCTCTTCTTCAGCAGATTCGCCAAAGGATGTCTTCAGGATCATCGTTCCTGCCGCATACCCCTGGCGTTCAATCGCATCCGTCACACTAAAGAGTTCCCCAATCCCCCCTGAAAAAACAGGTTTGGAATTGATGAAGGTTCCTACACCGTGCCGACGAATGACAATTTTTTCCTCTTCAAGAAGACGAAGCGCCTCACGAAGAGTCGCTCTGCTGACGCCCAACAGTTTTGACAGTTCGGCTTCGGAAGGCAGGCGCTCACCGGGACGCAGCTGGCCTGATTCGATATCTCCCTTGATCTTGTCCATTACCAAGAGACAAAGTGATCGAACATTCCCTTTGATGTTCATTGTCATTCACTCCTGCTGTCCTATAACCATCCCAACAGGTAGGACGTCAGACCTCTGATTCGTATGGAAAACGGTACAACTGTTTCCTGCAATCTCGTAAAAATAATAACCTAGGGTCGTGTATCATGCAAGCCAAATATTTTTATGAATAAAAATCCATAAACATAACAGGCTGTATGACTTCACGCCCCTTCGGATGAACGTTTCTCTCGCCAAAACGACTATCAGGAGATATTGCTTTCGATCGAAGGCCGCGGGAGCCTCACTTCTCTCGGCTTGCTGCCTTCATAGGGTCCTACCACCCCTTGCGCCTCCATCATGTCGATGAGCCGGGCGGCACGGGTATAGCCTACCCGCAGGCGACGCTGCAGGAGTGAGGCAGACGCTGTCTGTGCTTCCGATACGATCTGCACGGCCTGATCGTACAGCTCGTCATCGACCACGGGCTGTTGGTCTTCCTGCACATCGCCGGGGATCATTTCTTCATTGTAGCGCACTTCCTGCTGTTCCTTGACGAAGCGGACCACTTCTTCCACTTCCTTGTCCGAGACGAAGGCCCCCTGGACGCGGATCGGCTTGGATGTTCCCATCGGAAGCGAGAGCATGTCCCCTCTCCCCAGCAGTTTCTCGGCGCCACCCATATCCAAAATCGTTCGCGAATCGGCCATGGAGGAAACGCCAAAAGCGATCCGCGACGGAATATTCGCTTTGATCACGCCGGTAATGACGTCTACGGATGGACGCTGCGTCGCGATGATCAAATGGATCCCGGATGCACGCGCCATCTGCGCGAGACGGCAAATCGCATCTTCCACTTCTCCGGGAGCCACCATCATCAAGTCGGCCAATTCATCCACGATCACGACGATATACGGCAGCGGCCCACCTTCTGCCTGGGCATTGTACATTTCGATGTTGCGGCTGCCCGTCTTGGCGAAAAGATTGTAGCGTCGTTCCATCTCCGCCACTACCTTTTTCAAGGCCACGGAAGCGCGGCGCGGATCCGTCACGACGGGCGCCAGCAGATGAGGAATTCCATTGTAGACATTCAACTCTACCATTTTCGGGTCGACCATCATCAGCTTGACCTCTTCCGGTTTTGCCCTGAACAGGATGCTCATGATCAAGCCGTTGATGCAGACGGATTTTCCGCTTCCCGTCGCCCCTGCCACCAGCAGATGGGGCATTTTCGTCAAATCGGCGACGATCGGCTCGCCCGAGATGTCTCTGCCCAGGGCCACAGTGAGCTTGCCCGGCGCATCCTGGTACTGGGGCGACTCCAGAACCTCCCGCAGCGAAACGACCGCGACCTCCGAATTGGGCACTTCAATGCCAATCGCGGATTTGCCCGGAATCGGCGCCTCGATCCGAATGTCCTTTGCTGCCAATGCCAGCGCCAGGTCATCCGTCAAGCTGACGATCCGGCTCACCTTTACCCCTGTAGCCGGCTGGACCTCGTAGCGAGTCACGGCCGGACCGCGGTGCACCTCGGATACGGTCGCGCTTACGCCAAAGCTCTTCAGCGTCTGCACCAGCTTGTTCGCATTCAACGTATGGTCTACGTCTTTTCCTGCGCCGCTCGATTTGGGACGGGTGAGCATCTGCAGGCTCGGAAGCTCGTACGGCACTGCCGGCTGGGCTCCATCCTCGGTTTCCAGCGTCCCAAAAATTTCTTCTTCGCCTTCCAGGGAAAACGCAATCTCGTGCTTCGGCTTCGGCTGCGGCACACCCGCCGTCCGGCTCGGTTGAACGGCCGGCTGCTCCTCTTCCTCCATCGCTATCCGATCGGCAAAATCGCGGATGACCGGCGCGACAGCAGTCGTTTCCTCTGCGGGAGAATGGGCGTCATGCGACGGAGTGTCGTGAATGACTGGCACGGCGATGGCGGCATCGGCTTCCGCAGTCTGCTTGGCCTTGCGAGCTTCCCCCGCCTCTTTTGCTTCCTGCCTGCGCTTGTCGCTTTCCTCCTGCAGCAGCTGGACAGAGTCCTTCACTGTTTCCTTGGCCCTTCCGTACATTTGCACCCCTTTGTCGCGGAGGAACATCAAGATGTTGACATAGGAGAGATTGAACAGGAACATGATGCCGACCAGAAACAGAAAGACAATAACGATTCCTGTACCGATCGTCCCCACCAAGCTATTGCAAATGGCAAATACGAGCGCACCTGCCATCCCTCCGCCCACACCGGTCGTCGATACTTTCTGGCTATAGTCGAGCCACAGCCTGTCCCAGGTGATGCGGATGATGCTTTGTTCGGCAAATTTCCCGTCTGCCGTCACTTGTTTATAGAGGATGAGATGGTCCCACGTGAACACAGCGAGCGCGATGAGAACAATTCCCAGCACGCGGTAGGTCAACCGCGGCGCTTTCCTCGTAAACATCATGTGGATCGCCATCCCGATCAAGAGCGCAGGGATCGTGAAATCCCAGGAGCCCGCAATAAAGCGGAACAAAAAGGCGAGGACGTTTTTCCCCAGCCACCCGCTTTCCAACAGCCCGATCAAGGAAAGGACGATCATGATCAGTCCCAGCAATTCTATTTTGACAACCGAGGCCAATGCCGCTTGCGACTGTTCCCTTTTTCTCCTACTCAGATGGCACGCCTCCTTTTGCCGATTTTTTCAGATATGTACTTCGAATGGTAAAAAGGCAGCCGTCCGCTGTTCGGCTGCTGTTCGTACATACCTAGTATAGCACAGGAAATTCATAGAAATACAGGACTTCTTAGGCATTCCAGTCCGGCTGGAAGCGAACGGTCTGCCCCGGCGCATATTGCGGCTTCAAGTAGTCTTGGGGATCCGGGCTGATCAGGCGCACAATCTTGCCTTCGAACGGGCCGGTCTGTTCGACCAGCATCGTCATATGACCGTGAATCACCTCTTTCAGTTCCTGCTTTTCTACCAAATCCATGTTGGCAAACACCGTCTCCATCGGCATGACTGAGTATATGATCATTGCAGCACCTCTTCTCCCCCTGCGCGCGCCTTCTCCATGAGCTCGTTCAATTTTTTCAGCGCCTTGCCCAGGCCGCCGACTTCATCGATCAGTCCGTATTTGACGGCGTCGCCACCGATCACATTCGTCCCGATATCGCGGGTCAGCTCGCCAGTCCTCGTCATCAGTTCACGGAATTGCTGCTCTGATATGTTGGAGTGTTTGGCGATAAAGCTGACGACGCGATCCTGCATCTTGTCGAGATATTCAAAGGTCTGCGGAACGCTGATGACAAGACCGGTCAGGCGGATGGGATGGATCGTCATGGTCGCCGTCTCGGCGATGAACGAGTAGGATCCGGCCACTGCGATGGGAACCCCGATGCTGTGGCCGCCTCCAAGGACAAGCGTCACCACAGGCTTGGACAGGGATGCGACCATCTCGGCAATGGCCAGACCCGCTTCCACGTCGCCCCCAACCGTATTGAGGATCACGAGTACGCCCTCAATTTTGTTGTTCTGCTCGGCTGCGACCAGCTGCGGGATGAGATGCTCATATTTGGTTGTCTTATTTTGCGGAGGTAACTGGATATGTCCTTCTACTTGCCCGATGATGCTCATACAATAAATATTGCTTTCCAGCTGGGGGACGTTGGTCTGTCCCAACTGCGTGATGGAGTCGAGCAGCTTTTTCTTAGGATCTTCAGGTCCGGGCACTTCCCCAGGCTGTGGGGCGGCCGGATCTTGCTCATCAGCGGGTTCGCGCTGCGGAGAGCTAAGCTGGTTCGTCATGACACTCCTTGCAAAAGGCGGCCGATTCAAATAATCGGTGGATGGTTGCTTTGACATGAATGATCCTCCCTCACTTTCCTCTGTTAGTATGGTTGGGCTGAGGGAAAATAATGCACCTTTGGCAATCAAATGTAAAAAGCCGAAAACCCTCTTTCACCAAGGGCTTCCGGCCTGTTGCGGACTTCTCTACACTTCCATGATGATCGGAAGGATCATGGGGCGGCGGCGCGTTTGCTCATACAAATAGCGGCCCAACGCCTCTTTGACGTTATTTTTGAGAGAGGACCATTCATTCACGTTTTCTTCCATGCATTTGACAAGTGTTTGGGTCACTATGCGATTTGCCTCATCCAACAGTTCTTCGGATTCTCGAACGTAAACGAATCCGCGGGAAATGATATCTGGACCCGACAAGATCGTGCCATTTTGTTTACTGAGTGTAACGACAACTACCAGAATTCCATCTTGAGATAGTAATTTGCGGTCTCTGAGTACGATGTTTCCTACATCTCCAACACCCAACCCATCGATGAGGACATTTCCTGCGGGCACTTTGGGACCGTAGCGGGCCTTGCCGCCGGAAATGTCCACCGTATCGCCGTTATCCAGCAAGAAGATGTTTTCCTCCGGGATTCCCACCTGTTCCGCCAGCAGCGAATGGATCTTCAGCATGCGGTATTCGCCGTGAATCGGGATGAAGAACTTCGGTTTCATCAGGTTCAGCATCAGGCGCAGCTCTTCCTGGCTGCCATGGCCGGAGACGTGGACGGTTCCGTTGGGTCCATGGCCGCCGTAGATGACTTCGGCACCGATGCGGGAGAGTTGATCGACGGTGCGCGCCACGTACTTTTCATTCCCTGGAATGGGCGTGGCGGCAATAATGACCGTATCTCCTGGAAGGATATCAATTTTCCGATGGGCGGATCGGGCCATTCGCGTGAGAGCAGACATCGGCTCTCCCTGGCTTCCAGTTGACAATATAGCCACTTGCTCAGCGGGTAATTTATTGATTTCATCCGTCTCAACGATCAACCCTTCCGGTACGAAAAGGTAGCCCAGATCTCGGCTGATGTTGATGACATTCTGCATGCTTCTGCCTACTACTGTCAACTTGCGGTTGAATTGGGCAGCCGCATCCACTACTTGCTGGATCCGGTGCACGTTGGAAGCGAAGGTAGAAATAATGATGCGGCCAGTCGCTTTGCCGAACACATCTTTGATCGCAATGCCGACGGAACGTTCCGATCCGGTAAAACCGGGCCGCTCAGCATTGGTACTGTCGGACAGCAGACACAACACGCCACGGTCGCCAATCATCGCCATTTTTGCAAGGTCGGCCGTCTGATTGTTGACCGGCGTCTGATCAAATTTGAAGTCCCCCGTGTGGACGACATACCCTTCCGGCGTTTCCAAGCAAACCCCGACACAGTCGGGAATGCTGTGGTTCACCCGGAAAAAGGTCGCTTTCATCTTGCCGAGGACGATCTCCGATTCACCGTTGATCAAAACGCGCTTGGTGTCATTTAGGATGCCCGCTTCCTTCAATTTGACTTCAATAAGTCCCAGGGTAAGTTTTGTCGCGTAGACCGGTACATTCAGGTGCTTCAGGACATAACTGAGGCCGCCGATATGATCTTCGTGTCCGTGCGTTACAACAATCCCCCGAACCTTGTCGCGATGCTCCTCGAGGTAAGTGATATCTGGAATAACCATGTCAATCCCCAGCATTTCTTCTTCCGGGAATTTCAATCCGGCATCAATCACTACGATGTCATCCTCGGATTGCACCACGTACATGTTCTTCCCAATTTCGCCGACTCCGCCCAGGGCGAAAATGAGAACAGAGTGATTCGACTTTGCCAAAACGTGTAACCTCCTATATTTAGTTGTCATGTCCACTCAATTAAACCGCCCCAAATCACTTAGTATCATTATACCCGAAGTGAAAACATGAACACAAGGAAAAAGAGCCATTCCCGGGGGAACAGCTCTTTTTCTTCGCTATGGTTAAACAAGCAGGGAATGCACAAACGCTTTTTCCTGTTCGTTCAGCTCTACCAGCGGCAAACGAACCCCACCCACCTCGATTCCCAGCTTCTCCAGCGCCGCCTTCGTCGGCCCTGGGCTCGGATAGGCAAACAGGCCTTCAAAAACCGGCAGCAGCTTGCGATGCAGGCTGGCCGCCGCCGCAAGGTCGCCTCGCAGGAATGACTGGATCATCTCCGTCATTTGCCGGCCGATGACGTTGCTGGCCACGCTCACGATCCCTACGCCCCCGATGGCGAGTGTCGGCAGGGTCAGACTGTCGTCGCCGCTGTACAGCTCAAAGCCTTCCGGGGCATGCTCGATGATTTTAGCCATCTGCGCCAGGTTGCCCGAAGCCTCCTTGATGCAGGCGACATTCGGCAGCTTGGCGAGACGCAGCGTCGTCTCAGCCGTCATGTTCACCGCGGTTCTGCCCGGTACGTTGTACAGCATCACAGGCAGCACAGTGGCTTCTGCCACCGTCCTGAAGTGCTGGTAGAGCCCTTCCTGCGAGGGACGGCTGTAATAGGGTGCAACCACCATGACAGCATCAACGCCAATCGACCGGACAGCCTGCGTGAATTCCACGCTGGACGCGGTATCGTTGCTGCCCGTTCCCGCGATAATCTGGCACTTGCCCTTGGCATAGGCGACTACGTGCTTGAACAAATCCAGTTTTTCCGTCCGGGACAGCGTGGGAGACTCCCCCGTCGTCCCGCTCACTACGATTCCTTCGCTACCCGTTGCCAGCAAATGGTCGATGAGCCGCTCCGTTTTCATGTAATCAATCTCCAGATGTTCATTGAACGGTGTCACCATCGCGGTAACCAGTCGGCCAAAACGTGCCACTGCCTTCCAACTCCTCTATTCATTGTCGGTTTTACATGTGGTGTTCGTGCAGGTTGAATTGGTGGTGGAGTGCTCGAACAGCCCTGACCATGTCCGCCTCATGAACCAGCACCCAGATCGTCGTATGGGAGTCCGCTGATTGCAGGATTTGGATGTCTTCTTGCGTCAGAGCCTCGACGATTTGCGCCATGACGCCGGGGACTCCGGTCATGCCCGCGCCGATGACAGATACTTTCGCACAATGCGGCAGCAGCTGGGGCTCATAGCCCAGCTCCATCAACAGACAGGCCGCTTTCTCTCCCATCTCGTCGTGGACGGTATAGGCAACCCCCAACGGATTCACGTTGATGAAGTCCACACTGATATTGTTTGTCGCCATGGTCTTGAACACTTGCAGCTGGGTGTCGTAATGGCCTTCCCGGTTGGCCACCTTCACCTGCGTAATATTCGGTACGTGGGCAATCCCCATCACGACCCGGTCGAGAACAGTATATCCCATCTTGCCAATTTCCAGCATGGTGGTGACCAATGTCCCAGGGTCGTCCGAAAAAGTAGAGCGCACGCGAATAGGCACGTTCGCTTGCATGGCAATCTCCACCGCTCGGGGGTGGATCACCTTGGCCCCCAGATGGGCCATGTTGCAAATTTCCGTATACGTCACCATGGCCAGAGGCTGTGCTTCCTGCACGATCCGCGGATCGGCTGTCATGATCCCTTCCACGTCCGTGAAAATATCCACCATTTCGGCCTGCAAGGCAACGCCTAATGCGGTAGCGGTCGTATCGCTGCCGCCGCGTCCCAATGTGGTGATTTCCCAATTGGCTGTCCGTCCCTGAAAGCCCGGTACAATGACGACATTGCCTGCTTCCAGTTCTTTGTCGATGCGGACGGGTTCGATCGACAAGATCTGCGCATTGCTGAAATCGTCGCTGGTAATGATGTTTGCTTGACCGCCCGTAAGAATCGTCGCTTTGATTCCACGCGCATTCAGCATGCTGCACATAACCGTCGCCGAAATGATTTCCCCCGTATGCATCAGCATATCCATTTCCCGACTTGGCAATTGGTTCCCATTATTGCGAACCAACTGCAAAAGCGTATCGGTTGCATAGGGATCGCCCTTGCGCCCCATCGCCGATACGACAACGACGAGGGCATAGCCTTCGTCGATCGCCTTTTCTATATGGCAGATTGCCCGGTTTCGGCAATCTTCCGTCGTCAAGGAAGAACCACCGAACTTTTGGACGAGAATCTTCACGAACCTCTCCCCTATGCTCTTGCTTTGATGAGTTCTTCAGCGATTTGAACCGTGTTCCATGCCGCCCCTTTGAGAAGGTTGTCAGAAACGATCCACATATGCAGCCCGCGTGGATGATAGAGATCACGACGCACGCGGCCTACAAATACGTCCAGCTTGCCTGTAGCAACGGTGGCGAGCGGATAGCGCTGCTCTTCCGGTACGTCTACCAAAACGACTCCCGGAGCGTTTTCCAGCAAGGACTTCACTTCTTCGAGATCAAAGTCTTGCTTCAGTTCTACGTATACGGATTCGCTGTGCCCGTAGACGACCGGAATGCGAACGCATGTCGCTGACACCAATACGGAATCATCATCGAAGATTTTTTTGGTTTCATTCACCATTTTCATTTCTTCGTAAGTAAAACCGTTGTCCGTAAACACATCAATTTGCGGAATCGCATTGTACGCGATTTGATGGTGAACAGGCAGCTTGCTTACCGGAAGCACATTACATTCCGGCTCTTTGCCGTCCAGCACATCACGGCTTTGCTTTTGCAGCTCGTTGATCGCGGACTGACCTGCCCCGGACACGGCTTGGTATGTCGATACGATAATGCGGTCTATGCCAAAACGATCATACAAGGGTTTCAGAGCGGCTACCATCTGAATCGTGGAGCAATTCGGATTCGCAATGATTCCATTATGTGCGAGCGCGGCTCCCATGTTGACTTCCGGTACGATCAGCGGAACTTCCGGGTCCATCCGATACGCGCTGGTATTGTCGATCACGACAGCACCGTGGCGCACGGCATGAGGGGCCAATTCCTTGCTGACGGAGCCGCCTGCACTGAACAGGGCGAAGTCAACCCCGGCAAAGCTCTCTGGCGTCGCTTCTTCGAGAACAATTTCTTGTCCCTTGAACGTTGCCGTCTTGCCGGCAGAACGTCCGGAAGCAAGCAGCTTGAGCTGTTTGATCGGAAAATCGCGCTCTTCCAAAAGTCGAATCATTTGCTGTCCGACTGCGCCAGTTGCGCCGACTACAGCGACATTGTAAGTCTGGTTAGCCATCTCTTACTCTCCTCCTAATCGCGAGAAAACAGGTTGGTTGGATTCTTGTTTTTCTGTAGTGTGTCAGTAGTTGAATCTTTCGATGAGCAAGGGTTGAAATTGTCGCCCTTCCAGTGACGCCTCGCATGTCTCCAAAAGCAACTCCATGCGAGCTACAAGCGAATTCGGCTTTTTATCCGGAGCATCCTGTCCGAACGGGACGAAATAGATGTTTTTGGCAGCCAACAGCTTGGCAATATTGGCCGCATTTAATCCCAGACCATCATTGGTCGAAATCGCGATAACCAGTGGACGCAGATTGCGCATCGTCGCCTTGGCTGCCATCAGCACGGCGCTGTCGGTAATGGCATTCGCCAGCCGGCTCGCCGTGCTTCCGGTGCACGGTGCGATGAGCATCACGTCCAGCAGCTTGGAAGGACCCAGCGGCTCTGCCTGGGGAATCGTCGAGATCAACTCTTCACCCGTCAACTCTCTCAGCTGCTGCTGCCAGCTGGCAGACGTGCCAAAGCGGGTATCCGTGGTCATGATGGTATTCGATACGATCGGGATCACACGCGCTCCGACGTCCACGAGCCGCTTGATCTGCGGCATGGTCTCCTCGAAGGTGCAGTGGGATCCAGACAGTCCGAATCCGATGGTCTTCCCTTGCAGTTTGCTCATGATGACTCCTCCCTGGTTTTCGATTGCTCCGCAATGAGACGAGACAAAGTTTGAGCGAGAATTTGTCCTGCGGTTTTCGGTGCAACGATTCCAGGTAATCCAGGAGCGAGGAGCGCTTTGATGCCTCGTCTCTCGGCGTAGCGAAAATCGGTGCCGCCCGGCTTGGATGCCAGGTCAAGTATGAACGCCGATTGAGGCATTTGGGCGATCACTTCGGCAGTGAGCAATAATTGCGGGACGGTATTAAAAATAAAATCAGCATTTGTCACCTGTTGCCTAAGTTCGCTTATATGGAAGGGAGTCATTCCCATCTCATAAATGCGTGCCAAGTGTTCCTGACGCCGAGCCCCCACTCTGACGCGTGCTCCCAGCGCATGCAGTCCCCGAGCCATCGATAAACCGGTTCTGCCTAGTCCCAAAACAATCGACTGCGACCCGTGAATCGTGATATCAGTATTTTGAATCGCCATCATCAAAGCTCCCTCCACAGTAGGGATGGAGTTGTAGATGGCGACCTCGTCACGCTCCAGCAGTTCCACGAGCGGGATCTGCCTGGGGCCGAGCAGCCTTCTCAAGTAGGGTTTCGCCATTCCCGTGTATACCACGCAGTGCTTCGGTAGGCTGGCTGCGTGCTCTTCTTGCAGCTGCAAATGTTTGGAGCAAAAAATACTTTCCACAAAGCCTTGATTATCTGTCCCAACGATCGGTAGGATGAGGGCGTCCACGTCTTTCAACACATCGCATGTTAATGGTTTCTTCGTTGCCCCTGTGAAATTGCTTTCCAGGTTGTCGAAGCCAACTAACGTGACGCTGGCATCCAGTTGTATGCAACGCTTGATGACTTCCAACTGGCGAGCGTCTCCGCCGATGAAGGCAACATGTATGCCCGTTAGCATGCTGCGTTCCCCTTTCCACACATTTTACTGCAATAAATGATCGAAACGCAAAGGTTTTTCCATGCGAAAAAGTTGCTGAAAAACGTTGCGGTCTACCCCCATCCTATTCTCATTGCTTTGGTTCGGTGACAGCGGCGCCTACTTTTGGGTGGCTTGTATCTCCTGCTGATTCAGCTGGATAATGACCATGTCCGGCCCGATCTTTACGACGGAGCTCCAGGGGATGACGAGGTCCTCCCGCTTCTTCCCGAACCCAAAGAAACTGCCGCCCGGCAAAATGATCGATTGGATTTGTCCACTGTCCGGATGAATGACGAGATCCGAGTCGCTGATCACCCCCATTTTTTCCCCAGTATCCAGACCAATGATTTCCTTGCCGCCCAGCTCGCTTAACCGCATATGCTAACCCCCTTTGTCCTGATTACTTGTTGATATACGCAAAAAAACCCGGCCTATGCCGGATTTTTCCTGTCATCGTCTATTCTTATAGAAGAATATCGTTTTTCACGTTGGCCGGGAAGCCATCCAGCGGGCTGACCATCGCGAGTGCCAGCTTGGAACGGAAAAGCTGCTGCCCTACCGCCAACACCGACTCGTGCGACACTTGGTCGATTTTCGTCAGAATTTCATCCAGACTCAGATGACGTTCGAGCAGGAGCTCGTTCTTGCCGAGACGGCTCATGCGGCTGTTGGTGCTCTCGAGGCTGAGCATGAGGCTGCCCTTCAGCTGCTCCTTGCCCTTTTTCAATTCCTTGTCGGTAATGCCGTGATCGGCGACATCGTGCAGAACCTGCGACACGATATCGAACACCTGGCCGACATGCTCTTGCGCCGTGCCTGTGTACACCGTAAACGTACCCGTTTCCTTATAAGAAGAGTGGTACGAGTAAACCGAGTACGCCAGGCCGCGCTCCTCGCGAATTTCCTGGAACAGCCGGGAGCTCATGCTGCCGCCCAGCACGTTGTTCAGCAAGATCAGGGAATACACGTCCTCATGCCCGACCTGGAACCCCGGGAGCGAGAGGCAAAAATGCGCTTGCTCGGTCTTTTTTTGCTGGGAGACGACGTTCGCCGCGAAGCCGGGCGTCGTCAGGTCGAGCTGCTGGGAAGCGCGGTGGAACGAAGAAAATCTCTGTTTGATGTCTTCGATCAAGCTGTCATCAAAATTCCCCGCGACAGTGACGACCGTATTCCCGGGCAAATACCTTTGCTCGACATACGTTTGCAAATCGTCGCGCTTCAGGCTGCGCAGCACTTCCTCCGTACCGAGGATCGTGTAGCCGAGCGGATGCGCGCCATAGGAGGCGCGTGCGATCAAATCGTGCACGAGGTCGTCAGGCGTATCCTCGTACATGCTGATTTCCTCAATGATCACGTTTTTTTCCTTTTCCAGCTCATCCGCATCAAAAACGGAATGAAAGAACATATCCGCAAGCACGTCCAGGGCGATCGGCGCATGCTGATCCAGCACCCGTGCATAGAAGCAGGTATACTCTTTTGAGGTAAAGGCGTTCACGTTCCCGCCGATTTCGTCAAAGGTCTCCGCGATTTCCTTTGCCGTCCGGGTCGCCGTCCCTTTGAAGAACATGTGCTCCAGAAAGTGGGAAATGCCGTTGTTTTTTTCACTCTCATATTTCGAACCGGTCCCTACCCAGATGCCAAGCGCAACGGAGCGAACAGACGGAATCCGCTCCGTCACGATTCTCAGACCGTTTTCACACGTATGACGTTGTATCACTTAAATCCTCCTCGGTTGATCATCTATCTCTCTCCACTATCTAGGGGGGGGAAATCTTGTAAACACGTCTAACTATAGCAAACTTTCCTTGTCTCCACAAGAAATGATCACACCCCGCTCACTTCGCCACGCGGCTTGTGGAGATTACTTCCGAAACAGTGGTCGGCTTCAACCCTTTTTGCTTGGCGATGGTCAAAAGCTGATCGAGGCTCGCTTCCGAAGCGGCAGTCGGATGCATCAGCACGAGGACGCCATTTCCCATCAGACGGCTGATTTTGTGGACGACCCAGCTGGGCGACGGCTTCTGCCAATCCAACGTATCTGCCGTCCACAGGATGGTTTTCATCTGAAACGAAGAGTGCGCGATTTTCACGACCTGCTGATTGAAGGAGCCGGAGGGCGGAGCGAACAGCGTCGGCGTCACCCCGATCGTCTTTTGGATGACTTCCTGCGTCCTGCCGATTTCCTGTTGGATTCGTTGGACGCCGAGCGTCTTCATGTCCGGATGCGAATAGGCGTGATTGCCGATCTCATGTCCGCGCGCGGCAATCTTTTTCGCCTCCTCGGGGTAGCGCTTCACCCACGAGCCGTCGAAAAAGAACGTCGTTTTCACTCCGTGTTTGTCCAACGTACCGAGCATCGAGTCGAGATACTCGTTTCCCCAGGCGACATTGATCATGAACGAGATCGCAGGTTTGCCCGGATTCCCGCGGTAGATCGGCAGCGTTCCCAGCTGCTCCAGGGAAACTTCAGGCGGAACTTCCTGGTAAATCAGCGCATCCGGGCTTTCGTTGCCCGTAGCGAGCATGTTGCTGATGGAAGCCTCTACATCCACTATACGCCCGTTGTAGCCAGGAATTGCCGCCTTCCAGCTTTTATCGTAGACGGCGTCGATGGGCTTCTCCTCCTTGCCTTCCTTCCACTGTGCGATCCGCCCGCGCAAACGATCCTGTTCATCCAACCGGCCGTTGGCAGTGACGGCCTTCTGGCTCTTCATCACGTCTATGTATTCCGATATGGGCTTGAGATTCAGCATGAGCAGCAACAGTATGGCGCAGACGACTGCAAACACAAGCCGTTTTTTCGCTTCCGTCATCGGGGCCATCGCCTCCTCCCGTCGTACAAGTCTCTCTTTGTCCAATGTATGAGTCGGGAGCAAGACTTAGACGAAAAAAGAAAAAAGCCTCCGTACGCGAATTTCTTCGAGTGACGAAGCCTTTTGCTTGTGGTTTATTCAGCTGTTGCCGGAGCGGAGCCGGCTTGCTGCGCCGCTGCTTGCTCCTTTAAAACGGCCTTGCGGGAGAGATTGATGCGACCTTGGTCGTCGATCTCCGTGACTTTCACCTGGACTTTATCCCCTACGGAGACGACATCCTCGGTCTTGGCTACGCGCTCCTCAGCCAATTGCGAGATGTGGCAAAGTCCTTCTTTGCCTGCGAACAGCTCAATGAACGCACCGTATTTCTCCACGCGCTTGACGGTGCCCAGATAGGTCTGGCCGACAGCCACTTCACGGACGAGATCTTCGATGATTTGCTTGGCTCGCAGGTTGGCCTCGTGGTTGACCGAAGCGATAAAGACGCGGCCGTCTTGCTCGATATCAATTTTGACGCCTGTCTCTTCGATAATCTTGTTGATGACCCGGCCCTGTGGACCGATCACATCGCGGATTTTTTCCGGATTGATGGTCATGGTCATGATTTTTGGCGCGTACGGGGACAGCGTTTCACGCGGTTTGGAAATCGTGCCCATCATATGCTTCAAGATGTGCAAACGGCCAATGCGCGCTTGCTCCAGAGCCATCTCCAAAATTTCGCGGTTGATGCCGGAAATTTTGATATCCATCTGGATCGCAGTGACACCCGCTTCCGTACCGGCTACTTTAAAGTCCATATCACCCAGGTGGTCTTCCATGCCTTGGATGTCAGTGAGGATGGAGAACGATTTCTCATCCTTGTCCATGATCAATCCCATGGCAATCCCTGCCACCGGAGCCTTGATCGGCACCCCTGCATCCATCAGGGCGAGCACGCTGGCGCAGATCGACGCTTGCGAGGTGGAACCGTTGGATTCGATGACCTCCGAAACCAGACGGATCGTGTATGGGAACTCTGTCTCGGATGGAACAATCGGTTCGATCGCACGCTCACCCAACGCCCCGTGGCCAATTTCCCGACGGCCAGGAGGACGAAGCGGACGTGCTTCCCCTACGCTGTAAGGCGGGAAATTGTAGTGGTGCATAAAGCGTTTCGACTCTTCCAGGCCCAGACCGTCCAAAATTTGCACGTCGCCGAGTGCCCCGAGGGTGCATATGCTGAGCGCTTGCGTCTGGCCGCGGGTAAACATCGCGGAACCATGCGTGCGGGCCAGCACGTCCACTTCACTGGAGAGCGGGCGGATTTCATCGAGAGCCCGTCCATCCGGGCGGATTTTTTCTTCGGTGATCAGGCGGCGAACTTCGTCTTTTACGATGTTGCCCAGCACTTCGCTGATCATTTTTTCCTGTTCTTCAATGGTATCCGGATTCAGGGCAGCAAAGTGCTCCCTGGTCTCGGCCTTGATGTCGTCGATCGCATCGTAGCGAGCTTGCTTTTCCTCGATGCGAACCGCTTCCTTCAGACGTGCTTCCGCATACGCGCGCACGGCCTGATCGACTTCCGGATCGATTTCATGCAGGATGACTTCCATTTTGGGTTTGCCGATCTCTGCCACGATCTGATTTTGGAACTCGATGAGCTTCTTGATTTCATCGTGACCTGTCATGATCGCTTCCAGCATGACCGCTTCCGGCACCTGTTTCGCACCGGCTTCCACCATGTTGATCGCTTTGTGCGTACCCGCCACGACCAGGTGGATGTCGCTCTTCTCCGCCTGAGCGACAGTCGGATTGATGATGAACTGTCCATCGACGCGGCCGACAATCACACCGGCGATCGGACCTTCAAACGGAATCTCGGACACACACAGCGCTGCGGATGTCCCAATCATGGCGGCCATCTCAGGCGAGCAGTCTTGGTCGACAGACAGAACGGTATTGACAATTTGCACGTCATTGCGGAACCCTTCTGCGAAAAGCGGACGAACGGGACGGTCAATCAAACGGCTGGCCAAAATCGCCTTTTCACTTGGGCGACCTTCTCTTTTAATAAAGCCGCCGGGGATTTTCCCGACTGCATAGAGACGTTCCTCGTAGTTGACAGTCAGCGGGAAGAAATCAAGAGCTTTTGGTTCCTTCGAGACCGTCACTGCAGACAGGATTGCCGTATCGCCGTACCGAACCAGTACCGAACCGTGCGCCTGTTTGGCCATTTTCCCAAATTCCAGCGTCAGTTTGCGGCCTGCCAGTTCAAAGTCAAATGTACGGAATTGTTGCTCCATGTTGCTAGCAGTCCTCCTTCACGACAATGTGCATATCTACACTTTGTTTTCTACCTGTATGTATTATTTCCTGCCGTACTCAAAATTAAATGGCTGCCATTGGCAAGGTTTCACGGATAATAAAAAAAGCTTCCATTGAAGCTATGGGAAGGAGCCTTGTCCTTCTTCGCTTGCGGCGTTATTCGTTTCAGAGAGCGCAGCCCATTCGGCGCTGCACTCTCCTACACGAGAGAAAAAGCGGGGAGAACCCGCTTTTTACAAGACGCTGATTAACGACGCAGACCCAGACGGTCTACCAGCGAACGGTAACGTTGAACATCAGATTCACGCAGGTATGTCAACAGGTTGCGACGTTGACCTACCATTTTCAGAAGACCACGACGGCTGTGGTGATCTTTCTTGTGAGTACGCAAGTGTCCGTTCAGATTGTTGATGTTTTCGGTCAGGATAGCGATTTGGACTTCCGGCGAACCGGTGTCGTTCTCATGGGTACGGAACTCTTGGATCAGTTGAGTTTTGCGTTCTTGAGTCAATGCCATCATGACTCACCTCCTTCTTTTATATACCGTTAGCCGAGTCTGCCGTCGGTGAGCCTCGGTCAGCCAAGCTACGGTTATCTGTACAACGTTTTGAATTATAGCATACCAATTTGCGAAAAGCAAAGCAGAATCACCAAATGCGAGAGCTACTCTCCAAACCGTTGCCTGGCTGCCTCCACGTCGTGCTGAATCTGCGCAATCAGTGCGTCCACTCCGGAAAACTTTTGCTCTTCGCGGATGTAGAACAGGAACTCTACTTCCACCTCTTTGCCGTAAATCTCGCCCGAGAAGTCAAAAATGTGCACTTCCAGCGATTTTTCTTTCTTTTCGAGCTCAAAGGTCGGCTTGATGCCGACGTTCATGACTCCGTAGTAGTTCTTTTGATCGACCGTGAAACGAACCCCGTATACGCCATTTTTGCCGATCAAATAAGGGGCTGCCACTTTCACGTTGGCCGTAGGAAAGCCGATGGTGCGCCCCCGCTTGTCCCCGTGGACGACGGTTCCGCGCACTTTGTACGGACGGCCGAGCATCAGATGGACCTGGTCCACATCCCCATCGTGCAAATACTCGCGAATGATGGTGCTGCTGACCTTTTCGCCCAGGCGGTTCACAGGTCCGACGATATCCAGTCCGTAGCGGCCCTGACTCATCTCCTGCAAGGTTTGGGCGGTTCCCATGCCGCGATGCCCAAAGGTGTAGTCGAAGCCGACTACGACATGGCGGCAGCCCAGCGGCAAAAGGCACTCTGAAATGAAATCTTCCGGATACACAGCGGCAAAGCCGATATCAAAGTTCATGACATAGGTGTTGTCCACACCCATTTTCTCAAATTGCTCCAGTTTTTCGGCGAGCGGCGTCAAGTAGCGCGAATAGCCGCTTTGGCCCAAAATCTCGCGCGGGTGGGGATCAAACGTCAGGACAGTACTCTGCCAGCCGTTTGCCTTGGCGGTATCGATTGCCTTTTGAATGACGCGTCGATGGCCGATATGTACGCCATCAAAGTATCCTAATGCGATTGCGCAAGGCTCAGACTGCAAATCAGCGGACAATGGGTACGTCAGGGAGATCGTTTTCACGGTTACACCTCGGAAGGAAAGACTTTTTCAGCTTTGGCAAATAGGCCTTTTTCCCCGCGGCACACGCGGTGTATCCCGAGCAATTCGTTTCCTGCGAACAGGCAGATCAGGCTTCCTTCCTCGGCTTCAACGCCCGACAGTGCAGTAGCCAATCCGTTTCGCACCGCTCTGACACGCTCCGGCTTCACCTGAAAAGCAGGCATGAACGACATCGCTTGCGGGATCGAGACCAGTTTTCGGGAAAGCTCTTCCCGGTCTGCGGCCGCCTCTTCCAGCTTCGCAAGAGGGATCGCTTCCTCTGCGGCGAACGGGCCGCTCTTGATCCGCCTAAGCAGCTTCATATGGGCAGGATACCCCAGTACGCGGCCGAGGTCAACACATAAGGTCCGCATGTACGTCCCCTTGGAGCACGTGCAGGTGAAAGACACATCCACATAGCCGTCCTCGATTGCGACGTCATGCCGGGTCAATTCATAGATTGTCACCTTCCGCGCTTTCCGCTCGACGACCGTTCCTTCTCTCGCCAGATCGTAGAGGCGAACGCCATTGACCTTGATGGCAGAGTACATGGGAGGCACCTGTTTGATTTCTCCCAGGAACGTACGGAATACTTCTTGCACCCGCTCTGTCGTGATGGCAGCCGTGTCCACTTCCTGCTGTTCGATGACGTCTCCGGAGGCGTCTTCCGTCGTCGTGGAGGAGCCGATGCGCATGACCACTTCATACCGTTTGGGCAGCTCCTGCAAATACTCGACAAGCCGCGTCGCCTGCCCCAGACAGATCGGGAGCACTCCCGTCACGTCAGGATCGAGCGTACCCGTGTGTCCCGCTTTTTTCGTGCCGTACAGACGGCGAATCCGCGCTACACAATCGTGAGAGGTCATGCCGGCGGGCTTGTCAACCACGAGCACGCCGTTCACGTTACTCATTGCTGTTCACTCCCAATGCTTCTGCCAATGCCAACCAGACCTTTTCCTGCGCTTCCTGCAGGGATCCGCGGAGGGTGCACCCCGCTGCCTTGGCATGGCCGCCACCGCCCAGCTGCTTGGCAATCGCTGCCACATTCACGCGATCCCGCGCGCGCATGCTCACCTTGACCGCGCCGGCCACGGATTCCACGAAGGAGACGCCCACTTCCACGCCCTCGATGTTCCGGCAGTAGTTGACCAGTCCGCCCGCATCCTCGCGAGTGGCTCCCGACTGGGCAAAGTCGTCTTGGCGGACGGTAATCGAGGCCACGAGATTTTGGTGAGACAGCTCCAGCGATTGCAGGGCGAGACGCAAAATTTTGACGTGCGCGAAAGTGATTTCCTCCAGGCAGCGCTCGGCGACCTCTCCGGGCTTGACGCCGTACCGCAAGAGCTGGGAAGCGATTTCCATGACGTGCGGAGATGTATTGGAATAGCGGAATCCCCCCGTATCGGTCAAGAGGCCGGTATAAATGCACAGCGCCAGCTCTTCGTTGAAGGCCACGCCTGCTGTCACAGCCACGTCGTACAAAATTTCCGCCGTTGCCGCCGCATCCGTCCGGATCAGATTGACGCTGCCAAAGCCGTCATTCGTCGGATGATGATCGATATTCAGCAAAACGGCTCCGGAAGCAAATAAAGACCGTACATCGCCCATCCGAGACTCGTCAGCACAGTCTACGGCGATTACGGCCTCGAATGTTTCGTCAAGCGGCTCCTTCGAAAGATTGCGCAGTTGGTCAAAGCGCGGCAAAAAGTTGAATTTCTCCGGGGTTTCCCCTTCGTTGGCGACCACGTACTCTTTTCCCAGCTGCTCCAGCATCATCACGACGCCCAGGGCAGAGCCTGTCGCATCGCCGTCCGGATTGACGTGGGAAAGAACCAGGAAGCGGTCATGCGCATGCATGAATCGCGCCGCTTCCTCCACAGCATTACGATTTGGATTCATCCTGTTTTCCCTCTTCAGTGGAGATTTCCCGAAGGATCGATTCGATTTTGCTTCCGTAGTCGATCGACTCGTCCAGCTTGAATGTGAAATCAGGAATGTGGCGCATCTTTACGCGTTTGCCGATTTCCGTCCGCAAATACCCTTTTGCTTTTTGCAGACCTGCCAGTGAAGCCTTGCGCTCCTCTTCACTGCCAAAGATACTGACAAAGACCTTCGCCAGCTGCAGATCGCTGCTTACTTCCACATCCGTAACGGTCACAAAGCCGATGCGCGGGTCCTTGAGACCACGCTGCAACAGGATGCTCAGTTCTTTCTTGATTTCTTCCCCGACTCGGCTCATCCGTGTCTTGTTCATGTTCTTCACCTCGCTGGCTGCGTTAGTCGTAGTATGCCGTATCCGCATGAATCAACTCCACATCGGGGTGACTTTCCACGAAACGGACGACAGCCTGTATTTCCTGCTGCAAAAAGGACATCTCATTAGCAACGGCAGCGATACCCAAAACGGTACGCTGCCACTGCTCGGGATAGGCCACCTCCGCTGCGGAGACATTGAACCTGTTCCGCACCTTGGCGATGAGGCTCTTGACGACCGCCCTTTTCTCCTTCAGGTTTTGACAAGCGGGCAGAAACAATTCAATCTGCACACTTGCCATCATTATTGTTTCACTTCCACCATCACGAAGGCTTCGACGATGTCTCCTACCTTGAGATCCTGGAAGCGTTCCAGCGTCAAACCACATTCATAGCCGGCAGCGACGTCCTTCGCATCGTCCTTGAAGCGTTTCAGCGTGTCCAGCTTGCCTTCGTAAATGACGATGCCTTCACGGATGAGACGGGCGCCGGCAGCGCGGCTCATCTTGCCTTCCGTGACATAGCAGCCGGCGATGTTGCCGACTTTGGATACTTTGATCACTTCGCGGATCTCTGCCTGACCGATGATGCTTTCTTTGTAGACGGGATCCAGCATCCCTTTCAGCGCTTGCTCGATCTCCTCGATCACAGTGTAGATGACGCGGTGCAGACGGATGTCGATTTTCTCTTGTTCCGCCATGTTGCGCGCATTCGGTTCAGGACGGACGTTGAAACCGATGATGATCGCGTTGGAGGCATTTGCCAGCGTCACGTCGGACTCGGTAATCGCACCGGCGCCTGTGTGAATGATTTTCACACGGGTACCGTTGACATCGATCTTCTCGAGGGCGCCGCGCAGGGCCTCTACCGAACCTTGAACGTCCGCTTTGACAATCAGGTTCAGCTCTTTGATGTCGCCTTCCTGAATTTGCTGGAACAAATCGTCCAGGGATACGCGAGCGCTTTCCCGGCGCTCGGATTCACGCTGCTTCACCGCACGCGCTTCCCCGATGGCGCGGGCTTTTTTCTCGTCTTCAAAGACACGGAACTGGTCCCCGGCTTGCGGCACATCGTTCAGACCTGTGATTTCTACCGGAGTAGATGGACCTGCTTCTTTCAGTCGGCGGCCTTTGTCGTTGACCATCGCACGGACACGACCGTATGCGGAACCGACTACGATCGGATCGCCTATGCGCAGCGTTCCTTGCTGCACGAGGATCGTCGCCACAGGACCGCGTCCTTTGTCCAGCTCGGCTTCTATGACGGTGCCGCGGGCGCGTTTATCCGGATTGGCTTTGAACTCCTGGACTTCCGCTACGAGCAGGATGTATTCCAGCAGCTCCTCGATTCCCGTGCGCTGTTTGGCCGACAATGGCGAGAAGATCGTGTCGCCGCCCCACTCCTCGGCAACGAGTTCATACTCGGTCAGCTCCTGCTTGATTTTATCGACGTTGGCTTCCGGTTTATCCAACTTGTTCACCGCTACGATGATCGGAACATTCGCTGCCTTCGCATGGCTGATCGCCTCGATGGTCTGCGGCATGACACCGTCATCGGCTGCTACGACCAGAACGGTAATATCGGTAATCTGGGCGCCGCGCGCGCGCATCGTTGTGAACGCCGCGTGACCCGGAGTATCCAGGAAGGTGATTTTCTTCCCTTTGATCTCTACCTGGTAGGCGCCGATATGCTGCGTGATTCCGCCAGCTTCGCCTGCTACCACGTTGGTAGAGCGGATCGCATCGAGCAAGGTCGTTTTTCCGTGGTCAACGTGACCCATGATCGTCACAACCGGCGGACGCTCCACCAGGCTTTCTGGCGGATCGACTTCTTCGATCGTCTCGAAATTGGTTTCATCGATGATGATTTTTTCTTCGACCTCTACGTTGTACTCCGCGCAAATCAGCCCGATCGCATCTTTCTCCAAGTATTGGTTGATCGTGGCCATGATCCCCAAATTAAACAACTTTTTGATGATTTCCGCCGGTTCCTTGCGCAGTTTTAGCGCCAGCTCGTTGACTGTCAAAGAATCGGTGAAGGTAATTTTTGCGGGTGGCTCCAGCACGGGGCGCTGCTGTTTTTGCTGCGTGCGGCCATTGTTGCCTCGGCGGTTGTTTTGGTTGCGGTTGCTGCCGCCGCGGAACGGCTGATTTTTCTTGTTGTCTTCAAACGTTTTTTGGGTTTGCGGCCCTTTTTTGATTTTCTCGCGTTTTTCCAAGCCTACGTTCGTAGGGAGTTTTACTTTTTCTTCAAAATCCTCTCCCGTACGCGTGTCTGCCGAAGTGCTGGCAGCCTGATTTTGCGGGCGTTGCTGATTTTGCGGCCGTTGCTGATTTTGCGGGCGTTGCTGATTTTGCGGGCGTTGCTGATTTTGCGGTCTTGGAGGACGCTGTTGCTGGTTTTGCGGCTGAGGCTTGCGGTCAGTCGGTTTAGCGGGTTGACTTCTCATATTGTTTGGTCTTCTCTCCTGATTCTTCCCCTGATTTTTTCCCTGTTGAGGACTATGCTGATCGGATCGGCCGCCGGAATGGCTGGTGCCCGCTGGTCGATTGCTGCTCGGGCTGTTTCCGCCGCGATCACGGTCGGCAGGGCGGTCATTTCTCTGCTGCGCAGACAGATGACTGCTCCCATGCTGCGACTGGGGACGGGATTGTCCTCTGGATTCGTTCGAGCGGCGCTGATCATCCGTCTGTTTCGGCTTGGCATCACTTGGCGACGGGCGCTGCTCAGACTTGGCGCCGGAACGCAGTTTGGCCATGTGATCCTCGATCTTCTGGATCGTGCCTTCTTCCATGATACTCATATGATTGGCTACTTCTATATTCAATCGCTTTAGCAAATTGAGGATTTCCTTACTGCTCATGTTGTGTTGTTTGGCATATTCATACACACGTGTCTTCAAATGGACTTCACCCTTTCGTAAGTTAGGTGAGCAGACGCTGAATGCTTTCGGCCAATTTCCCATCGGTAACCGCCACAGTAACGCGCCCGTCTTTTCCGATTGCGTGCCCCAGTTCATGCCGATCCCCAGTGGTAACACATGAAACACCGTAATAGGAACATTTATCTCGCACTTTTTTGGCAGTGTTGTCAGATGCGTCAGCCGCGAGCAGCACCAGTCGAGCCTGACCACTGCGCACAGCAGCAAGGACGAGCTCCTCGCCGGTGATTACTTTTCTTGCCCGCATGGCAAGTCCGAGCAATTGCGCAGCTTTCGGGATCATCGTCCCATCATCTCCAGCCATTTTTCACGAAATGCATCGTATTTTTCTTGGGAGATGGACATGTTCAGGGCGCGTTCCAGCACTTTCTTCCACTTTCCCGAAGCGAACGTATCCGGCTTCAGGCAGCTCTCCTGCCTGCAGACATAGGTTCCGCGGCCAGCAGCTTTTCCGGTCAGATCAATGACGATCTCTTCATCGGGCGTCCGCACCACGCGGATCAATTCCTTCTTCGGAAACATTCCTTGGCAGACGATGCACTTTCGTAAAGGAATTTTTTTTTGCTTCATGGTTAGTCGATGTCAGCCCTTTCATCGCCCTCTACTGCTTTCGGATATGCGATGCCTTCTTGGTCTGCTTGGGACTCACTCTTGATATCGATTTTCCAGCCTGTCAGCTTGGCAGCGAGGCGGGCGTTTTGACCGCGCTTGCCAATGGCCAGTGACAATTGGTAATCCGGCACAATGACACGCGTCACTTTCTCTGCGGCATTCACTTCTACATGGAGGACCTTTGCCGGACTCAGGGCATTGGCTACATACTCCGCCGGATCTTCCGACCAGCGGACGATATCGATCTTCTCGCCTTTCAGCTCGGCGACGATGGTCTGTACGCGCATTCCCTTCGGCCCTACACAAGCCCCAACCGGATCGACGTCAGCATTGATCGAATGAACCGCGATTTTCGAACGATCGCCGGCTTCGCGAGCGACGGATTTGATTTCCACGACGCCATCGTATATCTCTGGAACCTCCAGCTCAAAAAGTCGCTTGAGCAAGCCGGGATGCGTACGGGAAACGACGATTTGCGGACCTTTGGTTGTTTTTTCCACCTTGATGATATAGGCCTTCACGCGGTCCTGCGACTTGAAGTCTTCAGACGGCATTTTTTCCGTGATCGGCATGACGGCTTCCGCTTTGCCCAGATCGATGTAGTAATTGCGTGCATCCATACGCTGCACGACACCCGTCACGATGTCGTCCTCGCGCTCGATGAACTCGCTGTAGATCAGTCCGCGCTCCGCCTCGCGAATGCGCTGGGTCACGACTTGCTTCGCCGTCTGCGCAGCGATTCGCCCGAAATCACGGGGAGTTACTTCAATTTCAACAATATCGTCGAGGCGGAAAATCGGATCAATTTCCTGCGCCGCCTCCAAAGAAATTTCCAGACGCGAATCCAGCACTTCTTCTACGACGGTTTTGCGCGCATAGACACGCACCGTGCCCGTATGACGATTTACATCCACCCGCACGTTTTGAGCCGAGTTGAAGTTTCGTTTGTATCCAGAGATAAGAGCCGCTTCGATCGCCTCCATCAGTACGTCCTTCGTGATGCCTTTCTCTCTCTCAATGGCTTCTATAGCCTCGATAAAATCGCCGTTCATGACTTTCGTTGCCTCCTCCTTTACTTTACCACCGGCCTGGACTGTTAAAAGACGATTGCCATGCGGGCCGTGTCAATTTGCTCTTGGGAAATGACGTACGTCTTTTTTGCTTCCTTTACAGTCAGCTTGCCGTCCTCAAAGGATATCAGTTCGCCTTCGAACTGGCTTGCTCCTTCTACTGGCTCTTTAGTCGTGATGTAAACATGTCTGCCTACGGCCTTCGCAAAGTCTTTATCCTTTCGGAGCGGACGCTCTGCGCCCGGTGAGGAAACTTCCAGGAAGTATGCAGTAGGGATCGGATCCGCTTCATCTAGTATTTGACTCAGCTTCTCGCTGACAAGGGCGCAGTCATCAATGTCGATATTGCCAGTTTCATTGTCGATAAACACGCGCAGAAACCAGTTGCTGCCTTCCTTTTTGTACTCCATGTCAACCAGTTCCAGACCCAATTCGTCAACAATCGGCGCGACCAGTTCGGTGACGATGTCCGTTACCTTGCTCAAGCAAGTACCTCCTTCTCGTATGAACCCTGAGGTGTATCCAGAAAGAAAGAGTGGGTTTCCCCACTCTCGATCTGCCCTGCGTATAAAACCAGTATTTCCAAAAAAATTATAGCATAAGCGCCTTTCCCTGACAACCTTTGGATGAATTCGCGCCTCGCCTTGCCGTCCCCACGATCAGAACAGGGACAGCTGGTTCGATTCCGGCAGTCCTTTCAGCGCTCCCTGCTCTTCCAAATACTCCAGGATCGTCTTGGAGATCTTGGAGCGGGACAGCAGGTCTTCCTTGGACAGGAACTCTCCCTGCTCCCTCGCCTCCACGATGCTGATCGCCGCGTTGCTGCCCAGACCGGGCAGCGCATTGAACGGCGCGATCAAGGAATCGCCGTCGATCAAAAAGCGGGTCGCATCGGAGGCGTACAGGTCGACATTGGCGAAGTGGAAGCCGCGCTCCACCATTTCCAGCGCCATTTCGAGCACGGTCAGCAGGGACTTTTCCTTCGGCTGCGCGTCATGCCCTTTGCCTTCGATCTCCTCGATTTTTTGCCGGATGGCGGCTGCGCCCTTGCACATCAGCGGAATGTCGAAATCGTCTGCGCGGACGGTGAAGTAGGTCGCGTAAAACTCCAGCGGACGGTGTACCTTGAAGTAGGCGATGCGCACCGCCATCATGACGTACGCGGTCGCGTGCGCTTTCGGGAACATGTATTTGATTTTTTGGCACGACTGGATATACCATTCGGGGACGTTGTTCTTGCGCATCTCTTCCTGGTCTTCCTCCGGCACGCCTTTCCCTTTCCGCACCGACTCCATGATCTTGAACGCGCGGGACGGATCCAGTCCTTTGTAAATCAGGTACACCATGATGTCGTCGCGACAACCGATAACCTCCGGCAGCTTGCACGTGCTGCTGCGGATCAAATCCTGCGCGTTGTTCAACCAGACGTCCGTTCCGTGAGACAGACCGGAAATTTGCACCAGCTCGGCAAACGTAGTCGGCTTCGTGTCTTCGAGCATCTGCCGCACGAATTTGGTCCCGAACTCCGGGATGCCCAGCGTTCCCATATTCGAGCCGATCTGCTCCGGCGTCACGCCCAGCGCTTCCGTCGAATTGAAAATCGACATGGTCTGCTTGTCGTCCAGCGGAATCGTTTTCGGATCCATGCCCGTCAAGTCTTGCAGCATCCGTATGACCGTCGGATCGTCGTGCCCCAGAATATCAAGCTTGAGCAAGTTGTCATGGATGGAGTGGAAGTCAAAATGGGTCGTGCGCCATTCCGAATCGCTGTCGTCGGCCGGGAACTGGATCGGGCAAAAGTCTTCGATTTCCATGTAGTCCGGCACGACGATGATCCCGCCCGGATGCTGCCCGGTCGTGCGCTTGACGCCTGTGCAGCCGTTGACGATGCGCGAGATTTCCGCGTTGCGCAGCGTCAGCTTGCGCTCGTCGGCGTATTTGCGGACGTAGCCGTAGGCCGTTTTTTCCGCCACGGTGCCGATCGTCCCTGCGCGGTATACGTAATCGACCCCGAACAGCTCCTGCGTATATTTATGGGCGCGCGGCTGGTAATCGCCGGAGAAGTTCAAGTCAATATCCGGCACCTTGTCGCCTTTGAAGCCGAGGAACGTCTCGAACGGAATGTCCTGTCCGTCCTTGGCGTATTTCGTCCCGCATTGCGGGCAATCCTTATCCGGCAAGTCGAATCCGGATGCGATCGATCCGTCCCTAATAAATTCGCTGTGCTTGCAGCTCGGGCAACGGTAATGCGGCGGCAGCGGATTTACCTCGGTGATCTCCGACATGGTCGCGACGAAGGACGAGCCTACCGAACCCCGGGAACCGACGAGATAGCCGTCACGCAGCGACTTGGCCACGAGCCGTTGGGAAATCAGGTAAATAACGCCGAATCCGTGCTTGATAATACTCGTCAATTCCTTTTCCAGACGCTGTTCGACCAGCTCGGGCAGCGGATCGCCGTAGAGCAGCTTCGCCTTGTCGTAGCACATCTGGCGCAGCTCATCGTCTGCCCCTTCGATGACCGGCGTGTACAGCTTGTCCGGAATCGGGCTGACGTCCTCGATCATGTCCGCGACCACATTCGTGTTTTTCACTACGATTTCGTGGGCGGTCTCTTCTCCCAGGAACGAGAATGCCTCCAGCATCTCATCTGTCGTGCGCAAGTAAAGCGGCGGCTGGTTTCCTGCGGTCGGGTCTCCTTTTGACAGCAAAAAGACGTCTCGGAAGATTTCGTCCTGCTGATTGAGAAAATGCACGTCTCCCGTCGCCACGACCGGTTTGCCCAGCTCTTTGCCCATTTCCACGATCATCCGGTGATAGCCTTTCATCGTCTCCAGGCTGGGGATTTCCTCATTGCGCAAAAGCGGCGAGTAATGGTCGATCGGCTGCAGCTCCAGATAGTCGTAAAACGCGGCGACTTCCTTCAGCTCTTCCGGCGATTTCCCGCGCAGAATCGCCTGCATCAGCTCCCCGTCCTTGCAGGCCGTCCCGAACAGCAGCCCTTCCCGGTACTTCGTCAGCTGACTGCGCTGAATGCGCGGCCATCTGTAAAACGTCTCGACGTGAGAACGGCTGACCAGCTTGTACAGGTTTTTCAGCCCTTCCTTGCTCTGCACGAGAATGGTTGCGTGGAACGGGCGACCGCTCTTGTAATCGGCTTCCGCGTTGCTGCGCTCATTCAGCTCGGCGAGCGTCCTGATTCCCTCTTCCTTGATGTCCTTGAGCATTTGCTGGAACACATGGGCGAGGGCGACGGTATCGTCCAGCGCCCGGTGAGCATTGATCAGCTCGACGTTGAACTTCTTGGTCAAAGTGCCCAGCCGGTAGTTGCGCATCCCCTTGTACATCATGCGGGCGAGGGGCAGCGTGTCCAGAAACGCGTTGTTCCACGGCTCCATGCCGATCCGTTTGGCACAGGCATTGATAAACGCCTTATCGAATTCCGCGTTGTGCGCGACCAGGATCGCGCCGCCGGTAAACGCCTTGAATTGGCGCAACACGACGTCCAGCGTGTCCTTGCCGCGCAGCATTTCGTTGGTAATCCCGGTGATCTCGGTCGTCTTCGGCCCAATCTCCAGCTGCGGGTCGATCAACTCCGTCCACTGATCGACAATCTCGGAGCCCTTCATTTTGACGGCCGCGATCTCGATGATCGTATGCTCGGCGGCGTTCAGACCGGTCGTCTCCGTATCGAAGACCACGTATTCGGTATTTTCGTTGATCGGGATGTCGTTGTCCGCCGTCAGATTGTAGACGATGTCAATCCCGTCTTCGACCACGTACGCCTCCATCCCCAGGATGCACTTGATGTTGTTTTTCTTGGCGATCGAATACGCCTCAGGGAAGGCCTGCACGACGCCGTGGTCGGTGATGGCGATGGCGGGATGCCCCCATTTGGCCGCTGTCGATACGAGAGACTTTACGGAAGCGACCGCATCCAGCGCGCTCATTGGCGTATGGCAGTGCAGCTCGACACGTTTCTCCTCCGCCCTGTCGCGCCGCACCACCTGCTCGATCTGGTTGAGATCGTTGGCATTCATCACGAGGTCGCGGATAAAGGTATCGTGCTGCACGCTGCCCCGCACCTTGACCCACATGCCGTCCTTGAGAACTTCGAGCATCTTGACGTCTTCCTTGTCGCGGGAAAACATCTTGACCGTGAGCGAGTCGGTGTAGTCCGAGATGTTAAACGTAAGCAAGTGCCGTCCGCTGCGCAGCTCCTTGACCTCGACGTTGAACACGGTCCCTTGAATGGCGACGCGGCGCTCCTCCTCCTGAATCTCGCAGATCGGGATCGGCGCGTCCTTGATTTCGTAGCCCATCATCAGCGTCGCGACGGCCTCGGTCTTCTCGGCAGACTTGCTCTCCTGGGCAACGGCCGTCATCAAGACTTCCACGAGCGCTCTTTCCTCTTCGCTGCGCTGTTCCACGAACGCCTTGTACGCCTCGTCGCTCTCCTCCAGATGGAACGTAAACCGCGGCGACGTATTGGTCGTCTTCTGAAAAGCGGCCAGCAGCTCGTTGTCCGCTTGTTTTCTTTTCGCGACCTCCACCGTCATTTCCGTGGGCAAGTAAACCTTGACTTCCTGCTGCTTGACTTCCTTTTTCGCCGTTCGCATGGTCACGGCCAGCGAATTCAAGGCAGGCTCCACCTTCGCGAGCACGACGTCCCAATATTCCTCCACAATTTGCGGCAACGGCGGCTTTTGCACATAGTGAAAGCTGGCATCTACCTTTGCCAGATGGGAAAACGTCTGCGTCAGCCGTTGCGTAAACGCGCGAAAAACATCGGCGGGCAGCATGTTGGGCAGAGTGAAGCGGAATACCCATTCGCGATTTTGCTTGTACAGCTCCAGTCTATCAATCTGTCCATCCCGAAAAAAACGCTCGACCCATTCTGCCGGCAGCTCCATTTGCTTGACGAGCAGAGAGAATCGATGCTTTTGCTCTTCTGTACGGTCCATGCTTTGTCCACACCCCCTAAAAACAAGAAAAAGAGGCACTCCCATTTTCGCAGGGGAGTACCCCGTAAATTTCGACAAAATCCTTGCTTATTCCTGCTGCTTTTTATCGACCAAACAGTTCTGCTCCCGTATGGTCTACACGAGCCAGGAGCGCTTTCACCTCTGTCGCGAGCTCCTCCAGCTTGACCTGGAACGCTTCCCCTGTCTTGCGCACGCGCAATTCCACCGTGCCTTCTTCCGCAGCCTTGTCGGATACGGTAATGCGCAGCGGCAAGCCGATCAGGTCAGCATCCTTGAACTTCACGCCCGCACGCTCAGGACGATCATCGAACAACACTTCCACGCCTGCTTGGTGCAGCTGCTCGGCGATTTGCTCACTGGTCTGAAGCTGCTCTTCCACTTTCACATTCACCGGAATGACGTGCACGTGGAAAGGCGCCACAGCCACTGGCCAAATGATTCCATTCTCATCGTTGTTTTGCTCGATGGCGGCAGCGATCGTACGGGATACCCCGATGCCATAGCAGCCCATGATCATGGGCTGGCTTCTTCCGTTCTCGTCGAGAAAGGTCGCGCCCATCGCGTTCGAATACTTGGTGCCGAGCTTGAATACGTGTCCCACTTCCACACCGCGGGCAAACTTGATCGGACCGCCTGTGCGCGGGCAAACATCGTCTTCCGTGATGTTGCGCAGATCGGCGTAGCGGGAAACGGCATAGTCGCGCCCAGCCACCACATGCTGCAGATGATAATCCACTTCGTTGGCTCCCACGACGCCGTCAAATACGTCTTGCACGCTGTTGTCCGCAATGATCTCCACTTTTCCCCCAGCGATGCCGACCGGACCGACAAAGCCTGCAGGAGCGCCTGTGACAGACAAAATATCCGCCTCTGTCGCAAGGCCGACGAATGTCGCGTCGCACAGGTTTTTCAGCTTCACTTCGTTCAATTCGTGATCGCCGCGCACCAAAGCCATGACGAGCTTGTCGTCCACGCGATAGAGCAGGCTTTTCACAATTTGCCTGGCTTCGATTTGCAGCGCTTTTGTCAATTGCCCGATCGTTTTGACACCTGGCGTGTGAATTTTCTCGCGGGCCAAAGCTTCCGTCGCCGGTTTGGGAGCTGGCTGGTAGAGCACTTCTGCCTTCTCCAGATTGGCTGCGAAATCGCCTTTCTCGGAGTACGCGATGGTGTCTTCCCCGATGTCGCACAAGGCCATGAATTCATAGGTGCCTTTTCCGCCGATTGCGCCAGCGTCCGCTTCTACGGCGCGGAAGTTCAGGCCGACGCGGGTAAAGATGTTCGTATAGGCGTTGTACATGGCTTGGAAATTGCGGTCCAGGCCTTCTGGCGTGGTGTCAAAGGAATAGGCGTCTTTCATGATGAATTCCCGGCAACGAATCAGGCCGAAGCGCGGGCGCACTTCATCGCGGAATTTCGTCTGGATCTGGTACAGGTTGACCGGCAGCTTTTTGTACGAGTTGATTTCATCGCGCACCAGGCTGGTGATGACTTCTTCGTGAGTCGGTCCCAACGCGAAGGAGCGATCGTGGCGGTCGCGCAGACGAACCAGCTCCGGGCCGTATACATCCCAGCGTCCTGTCTGGTGCCACAGCTCAGCCGGCTGCATGGCGGGCATCAACAACTCCTGAGCGCCGGCGTTGTTCATTTCTTCACGCACGATGGCCTGGATTTTGTGGAGTGTACGGATCGCCAGCGGCAGGTACGTATAAATACCGGATGCCAGCTGGCGGGCCATGCCGGCGCGGAGCAGCAGCTTGTGGCTGGCAATCTCCGCATCGGCAGGCACTTCCCGCAGGGTAGGAATCAACATTTGGCTTTGCTTCAACACGTGCGTGTCCTCCTTATGCCTTCTTCGCTTGCTTTATCCCACTGTCGAAGCCTTACGCTCATTGACCATTTCGTTAATTTCCTTCATCAGTTCTTCAAACAGCTCGGTTTCTTTTACTTTTCGCACGATTTCCCCATTGCGGAAAATCAGGCCTTCCCCGTTGCCGCCTGCTACGCCGACATCAGCCTCGCGCGCTTCGCCAGGACCGTTTACGGCGCAGCCCATGACGGCTACTTTCAGCGGCACCTTCAAGGTGGAGATGGCGTCCTCCACTTTTGTCGCAAGCCCGATCAGGTCAATCGCACAACGTCCGCAGGAAGGGCAGGCGATGACGACAGGATCGTTGTTGACAATGTCAAGACTGCGCAAAATTTGCTTCGCTACCTTGATTTCCTCGACGGGGTCTGCCGTCAGCGATACACGGATCGTATCGCCGATCCCCATGGACAAAACCGTCCCGATCCCGACAGCGGACTTGATGCTGCCGGAGAATTGCGTACCCGCTTCCGTCACGCCGACGTGCAGCGCATAGTTGCGCTTTTGCGCCATCAGCGAGTACGTCTGGATCATCGTGGGGACATCCGAGGATTTGAGAGAGATCACGATGTTGTCGTAGTTCAATTCCTCGAGAATGTGCACGTGGTCCATGGCACTTTCGACGATCGCTTCCGGAGAAGGATACCCGTATTTGTCCAAAAGCCGCTTTTCGACTGAACCGGAGTTGACCCCGATGCGAATGGGCACATTGCGCTCCCTGCACGCTTCGACTACTCGCCTGGTCTTTTCCTTGGAGCCAATGTTCCCCGGATTGATCCGGATTTTGTCGATTCCGCTTTCAAGTGCAATGAGTGCGAGCCTGTGATCGAAGTGAATGTCGGCGACGAGCGGCAACGGGGACCGCTCCTTGATCTTTTTGATCGCACGCGCGGCGTCTTCGTTAATGACGGCCAGCCGCACAATCTGACATCCGACATTGTGCAGTCGCTGAATCTCGGCCAGTGTTTTTTCGACATCCCGCGTGTCTGCCGTAGTCATGGACTGGATGACGACGCTTTTCTGGCCCCCGATTTGTACGCCTCCGACAAATACCGGTTTCGTCTCCTCGCGCTTGTACATTTTGCACCATCCTTCTTTTTATCTGTAATCCTTCTCGTGTGTTGGTACGTTATTGAAAGAAAAACCGTTGCAGGTCATTCCACGTGACAACCAAAATCAACAGCATCAGGAACGCAAATCCGAAGAAGTGAACCATCCCTTCCTTGTTCGGATCGACCGGCCGGCCGCGCAGCGCTTCCACCGCCAGGAACGCCAATCTGCCCCCATCGAGTGCCGGCAGCGGCAGCAGGTTGAACAACCCCAGGTTGATGCTCAGCACGGCGGCCCATTTCATCAGGATCGCCAGCCCCTGCTGGGCAAACTCGCCCGTCATCTTAAAGATCCCCACCGGACCGCTCAAGTCGTCGATTCCGACAGAGCCGGTAAAGAGCATCCCTAAGCTTTTCAGAATCATCATCGTGAACTCGTAGGTCGATGCGGTGCCGTACTTCAAGACTTCCCCCGGCACGTATGTCAGCGAGTTGGTCACCATGATTTTCCCGACGTTGTTTTCATCTTTTCCGACCTTCACCACAGCCGTGTGGCTCTGTCCGGCGCGCTCGTACGCAAACGCCAGTTCCTTGCCGGGAGACTGGCTGACGATCTCGACGATTCCTTTCCAGGTAGCGACCGGCTTGCCTTGAATGGCGATGATTTTATCTCCTTGTTGCAGCCCGGCCTGCGCCGCAGGACCGCCCGCCCTCACTTCTCCGAGATAGGGGACGTCCTGGGGAACGCCGTAAATCAGACCGATGGCGACGAACAGCAGAAAAGCCAGAATAAAATTGGCGGCAGGACCTGCAAAAATCGCCCAAAACCGCTGCGACACCGTCTTGCCCTTGAACTGTCTGTTCAGCGGTGCGATCTGCACTTCTTGTCCATCTTTCACCAGCTGCGCCTGTGGATGCACGGAAAACGTGCGCTGTTCGCCCTCGATTTCAAGAGTCAGGTTCAGCGCTTGCTCCAGATCAAAACGTGCTACCGTACCGGAAATCGCTCGCGGCGATCCGGCATCTGGCCCATCCAGAAGGATATGCGTTACCTTTCCCACCGCATCCCGCTCCACACTGACTTCCATGTGCGGCTTCAACATATCCATCTCCGGGTCTTCCCCCGCCATGCGGACGAGCCCTCCGATCGGCAGCAGGCGAAGCGTGTATTCCGTCTCTCCCCGCTTCACGCGAAAAATTTTGGGCCCCATGCCAAGTGCAAATTCGCGGCAAAGGATTCCCGCTTTTTTCGCCAGCAGGAAGTGCCCCAGTTCATGCACGAATACGAGTACCCCAAACACGATGACAATCGCGAGAATCGAATCCACGGAATCCAAATTGGGAAAAGGCAAGTGAACGGCCACCTTTCATTCGGTATCTAAAGCCCTACCGTATACATCTCCTGCGCTTGCGAGCGCGCCCATTGATCGGCCGCAAAAATGTCCGCAAGCGACGGGTTGTTTACACCTTGGTGAGCTTCGCAAGTCTTTCTGACGATGGTTTCAATCTCGAGAAAGCGGATGGCCCCTTGTAAAAACGCAGCGACGGCAACTTCATTGGCTGCGTTCAGGACAGCGGTATGGGTGCCGCCAGCTTTTCCGCACTCATACGCCAATTGTAACAGAGGATAGCGTTCGAAATCCATTGCAGCGAAGTGCAGAGCGCCCTGCTTCACCAGATCGAGAGGCTCTGTCGCAAGCCTCATTCTGCCCGGATAGCTGAGCGCGTACTGGATGGGAACGCGCATATCCGGCGTTCCCAGCTGCGCCATGACTGCCCCGTCCCTGTATTCTACCATAGAGTGAATGATGCTTTCATAATGCAGCACGCACTCGATTCTCTCATACGGCAAATCAAACAGCCAGTGAGCCTCGATCACCTCGAACCCTTTGTTCATCATCGTCGCCGAGTCGATGGTGATTTTCGCGCCCATGCTCCAGTTTGGATGGGCCAGCGCCTGCTCGACCGTCACATCCGCAAGCTCTGCCCTGCCAACGTGCCGAAACGACCCTCCGGAAGCGGTCAAAAAAAGGCGGGACACATCTTCGCTGCGCTCTCCCTGCAGGCATTGAAAAACAGCGGAATGCTCGCTGTCTACAGGAATGATCGGCACCCCTTTTTCCCTGGCTGCCTTCATGACCACGGGTCCTGCGCTCACCAGCGTCTCCTTGTTCGCAAGGCCAATCGCCTTGCCCGCTTCAATGGCGGCCAACGTAGGCGCCACACCCAGGCTGCCGACGATGGCCGTCATGACGAAATTGGCCGTCTCATGGCACGCGACCTGCTCCAGTCCTTGCGAGCCGTAGACGATCTCGGGCTTTGCACGTCCACCCAGTCTCTCCTGCAACGCGGCGGCTGCCTGGGCATGTGCCACAGAGACAAGCTCAGGGCGGAACTGGATCACCTGCTCTGCCAGCAAGTCCACATTCGTTCCAGCCGCCATCGCAGCGACGACAAACTCATCGGGATGCTGTGCGACCACATCCAGCGTACTCGTGCCAACCGAACCCGTGGATCCCAAGAGTGCAATTTGTTTCACTGATTTCACCCTCTATAATTCTTTATGCGCCAGGTCTCAGACGATTCCTAGTAGATGCAAAACCGGAAAGACAAGCAGGAAGCTGTCGAACCGGTCCAGCACTCCTCCGTGTCCCGGGATCAACCGTCCGGAATCCTTTACGCCAAAATGGCGTTTCAGGGCGGATTCCACCAAATCTCCCAATTGGCCGACCACTCCGGCCACCACAGCCAGCTTGAAGGCCTGGGCCATGCTCAAGCTCCCCAGCCAGGCGTTCACTGCCAGCACGACGACGATGGCAGCCAAGAGTCCGCCCAAAGAGCCCTCGATCGTTTTGTTCGGACTGATCTGGGGCCACAGCTTGCGTCTGCCGATGGCCTTGCCGACAAAATAGGCCGCAGAATCCGTCGACCAGATCCCGAGAATGACCAGTACCGTCACCATCAATCCGTCCGGAAGATTGCGGGCAGCAGCCATGTAAGTAAAACCGAAGCCTATATATAACGCCCCCACAACAGTCAGGGCGACGTGTTCGATATGAAACTGATTTTTCCGCAAAACGGAGTAAATCAATAAAAGCAGGAGTACCGTTATCATCAGATCCGGCGTGCTGATGGCAAGCAAGGTGGAGAAAGACAGAGATGGCCAAAGAATGCTCACCATCAAAACGTACCCAAGCAGTCCTGCGACGTTGAATGGCTGGAGGCCCGCCATTCTCATAAATTCAAAAAGGCCAATAACAGCCAGTAAAAACACCAATAGTGAGTACCAGGCTCCCCCAACGTAAATCAGAAACAGAAAAGCCGCCCCACCAATCAGACCCGTTATTATTCGTTGCTTCAACAGATTCCACCTCTCGGCTATACCGCCCCGTAGCGACGAGCTCGGCCTTGGTACTCCACAATCGCTTGAAAAAAGTGTTCACGGGTAAAGTCGGGCCAAAGCACATCCGTAAACCACATTTCGGTGTACGCCAATTGCCAAAGCATAAAGTTGCTCAAACGAATTTCTCCACTTGTGCGAATCAAGAGGTCTGGATCGGGAATTTCGCTCGTATACAGGTAACGGGAAATGACTTCTTCATCCAGTTGCTGCGGGTCGAGCGCCCCCGCTTTCACTTGCTCGGCGATCATCGCAAACGCTCTGACAATCTCGTCACGCCCCCCGTAGTTGAGCGCAAAGTTCAGCTGCATCCCACGGTTTTCGCGTGTTTTTTCTTCCGCTTCCAGTAAAGCTTTCAACGTGTGCGAAGGCAATTCGTCCTTGCTGCCCAGCATGCCAATTCGCACATCTCGTTCAATCAATTCATCCAATTCTGTCGACAAGAATTCCTGCGGAAGCTTCATGAGAAAATCCACTTCGTCCCGCGGTCGCTTCCAGTTTTCGGTAGAAAAAGCGTACAACGTTATATACCGCACGCCTAGTTCGTCGGCAGCCTTCACGACTTCCTTCACCGTCTTCATCCCTGCTCGATGCCCGGCGACCCGGGGTAAATTGCGCAGATTGGCCCATCTTCCGTTGCCGTCCATGATGATCGCGACATGCTCTGGAATTTTGCCAGAGAGATCGGTTTCTTCCGGAACGGTCTGCTTTTCCTTGCGGGTCCATTTGCGCGCCAGATGTTCTAACATAAAGTGTTCCCCCGTAATGAGAGATATAGACGTGCATCCCCCTCAACCTGAGGGGGATTCCTTGAATTACACTTCCAAGATGTCTTTCTCTTTGTCCTTCACAGTTTTGTCGACTTCAGCAATAAACCTGTCGGTCGTTTTTTGCACCGTCTCCTGATAGCGACGGGATTCATCTTCCGAGATCATCGCGGCTTTTTCCAGCTTCTTGATCTCATCGTTGGCATCGCGGCGAATGTTGCGAATCGCTACCTTGGATTCCTCGCCGCTTTTGCCGGCCAGCTTCACCAAATCCTTGCGGCGCTCTTCCGTGAGCGGCGGGATGATCAAGCGAATGATCACGCCGTCGTTGCTTGGGGAGATCCCGAGGTCGGATTGCTGCAGGGCACGGTCAATTTCTTTCAAAGCCGTTTTGTCCCATGGCTGAATGGTCAGCATGCGCGGTTCAGGAACGCTGATGTTTGCCAATTGGCTGATCGGCGTCGGCGTACCGTAATAATCAACCATCACACGGTCCAGCATTGCGGGGTTTGCTCGACCCGCGCGTAGGGTGGACAGGTCTCTTTTCAGGTTCGCGATCGCTTTGTTCATGCGATCTTCCATCTCTTTGATCACGTTTTGTGCCATTCGTTATTCCCCCTTTACCAGAGTACCGATCTTATCGCCCATCACTGCCCGGCGAATATTGCCTTCTTCGGAAATGTTAAAGACGATCAGCGGAATATTGTTGTCCATGCACAGGCTCGATGCCGTGGAATCCATGACGCCCAGTCCCTTGTTCAGCACTTCGAGAAAAGTCAGGCGATCGTATTTTTCGGCATTTGGATCCAGGCTCGGATCCGCGGAATACACGCCGTCTACTCTGTTCTTCGCCATCAGGATCACTTCAGCCTCGATTTCGGCTGCGCGCAATGCTGCCGTTGTATCCGTAGAAAAATAAGGGTTTCCTGTACCCGCAGCAAAGATGACGACACGCTTTTTTTCCAGGTGGCGTATCGCACGTCGGCGTATGTATGGTTCCGCCACCTGTCTCATCTCGATCGACGTTTGTACACGTGTCGGGACGTTCACTTGCTCCAACCCATCCTGCAAGGCGAGTGAGTTCATGATCGTGGCCAGCATGCCCATGTAATCGGCGGTTGCCCGATCCATTCCTTTGGAGCTGCCGGAAAGTCCGCGCCAGATATTTCCTCCTCCGACGACTACTGCGACTTGTACTCCCAATTCTACAATTTCCTTGATCTGGTTCGCTACGGAAAAAATGACTTTCGGGTCAATTCCGTACCCGAGGTCTCCCGCCAGTGCTTCCCCACTCAACTTTAACACAACCCGTTTATAGGCAGGAAGTGGCATGTGAAACGGCCTCCATTCATGAATCATTCTCTGTGCGTTGTCGGCTTTCCTTCCGAGCGGGAAAAGCTCCCTCCCGGTGTCTCGGTTGCACTTTTTTCGCATGCAGTACATGGCAGTTTACGTACAGGAGAGTTTCACTTGAAGTGAAACTCTCGTTTTGAAAATAGGGAACACGGAGGTGTTCCCTATATCCTTATTATTGCTTATTTACTTGCGCCATTACTTCGGCTGCAAAGTCCTCTTGCTTTTTCTCGATGCCCTCGCCCACCTGGAAGCGAGCGAATTCTTTCAAGGCAGCGCCCGCTTCTTTCAGCAGAGCGGAAACTTTCTTGTCCGGGTTTTTTACGAATGGCTGCTCAACCAGCACGTACTCTTCGAAGAACTTGGAGAGGCGGCCTTCGACCATCTTCTCCACGATGTTCGCCGGTTTGCCTTCTCCCAGCGCTTGGTTTTTCAGAACTTCGCGCTCGCGATCGATTTCGCTTTGGGATACTTCTTCACGGTTTGCAAAGCGTGGGTTAGCCGCTGCAGCGTGCATGCCGAGGTCTTTCGCCAGTGTTTCGTTTTGCGTGCCTTCCAGGGTCACCAGAACGCCGATGCGGCCGCCCATGTGCAGGTAAGCACCGAAAATGCCATTGTCGGATTTCTCGGAAACGAAGATACGACGCAGCGAAATGTTTTCACCGATGGTCGAGATTTTTTCGTTGATCACGTAAGCGAGTGTTTCGCCAGCACCCTTGAACGGCTGCTCCAGCGCTTCTTCAACCGTAGCAGGACGTTGGGAAACAACGTGCTCGGCGATGTCTTTCACGAGAGTTTGGAACTCAGGATTTTTGGCAACGAAGTCTGTCTCACAGTTCACTTCTACAATCGCTGCTACGTTGCCAGCAATTGCTGTCGCAGTCAGACCTTCCGCTGCGATGCGGCCGGATTTTTTCGCCGCTTTCGCGATGCCGCGCTCACGGAGCAAGTCGATTGCTTTTTCCATGTCGCCGCCCGTTTCTTCCAGCGCGCGTTTACAATCCATCATACCTGCACCTGTACGTTCACGCAGTTCTTTCACAGCTTGTGCACTAATTGCCATTGAGTAAACCTCCTTGGAAAATTACGTTCTTCCGTATACTGTGTCAAACCTGTATCGATTGTCAAGGAAACTTGGCTGGTCCCCCGATCCGCTCTTGCGGATTCAGAGAGATAAGCTCCCAGCTGTATAAAAAAGGGTGGACGGGGTTCTGACACCCTCAGTCCACCCTCTTACACTTGCTTACGCAGTTGTTGTGGCTTGCTCTCCGCCTTGGTTGCCTTCTTGCAGGGCATCCGCCATTTTCGCAGTCAGCAGTTTCACAGCGCGAATGGCATCGTCGTTGCCTGGGATCACATAATCGATCTCGTCCGGATCGCAGTTTGTATCTACGATGGCAACGATTGGGATACCCAGTTTGCGAGCTTCTGCAACAGCGATGCGCTCTTTGCGCGGATCGATGACGAACAGCGCGTCCGGCAGCTGATCCATATGAGCGATCCCGCCGAGGAATTTCTCCAGGCGATCCATTTCTTTGCGAAGAACGATGACTTCTTTCTTCGGCAACACTTCGAACGTGCCGTCTTCTTCCATGCGTTTCAGCTCAGCGAGGCGAGCTGTACGTTTTTTGATGGTCGTGAAGTTCGTCAGGGTACCACCCAACCAACGTTGGTTGATGTAGTAGTGACCTGTGCGCTCCGCTTCATCCTTCACGGATTCTTGCGCTTGCTTCTTCGTACCAACGAAGAGCACTTTTCCGCCGTTTTGAGCGAGTTCACGCACAAAGTTGTACGCTTCCTCCACTTTTTTTACGGTTTTTTGCAGGTCGATAATGTAGATTCCGTTACGTTCGGTGAAGATATAGCGAGCCATTTTCGGGTTCCAACGACGAGTTTGGTGACCGAAGTGAACACCAGCCTCGAGGAGTTGTTTCATCGAAATTACTGCCATATTTCACACCTCCTTAAAAGTGGTTTTTTTGATGCTTACCTCCGCCACACCGCATGTCCCAAGCAAAACTGCCTGAGGCAGCACCGTTGCTGGGATTGGTGAGCGTGCGATTTCAACACCGTTAACGAATATATCACATGGAACTTTCAATTGCAACAAACAGATTCCAATATTTTCGCAAAAAAACCGCCTCATCGCTGGGGCGGAGTCGTGATGAGTTTGACGATGTCTGCTGCGCTCGCAGGCGCCGTAATTTGATAGGTGCCGACGCGGATCCGGTTCAGCTTGTTCTGTCTGCGCAGCTCTTCGACAAGCGTGTTGTCGGCTGGCAAGACCCCTAGAGCTGCGAGCTGTTTCGCTACCCCTTCCGCTGTTGCTTTGTAAGGCACCGTAAACGTCACCTGCCGTTCTGGTTTGGGGGCTGGGACTACAGGCTTGACAGGCTCTTTGGCCTGATTTGGCGCGGTTTCAACCGCTGCCTGCGCAGTTGACGCTGATGCTTGTTGCACAGTTGGCACCGCTGCCTGCGACTGGACGCCCGGCTGCGGAGAATTCGGACTCTGGGGCTCCACCGTCTTCTCCGTCTCCGGAGCGGCAGGCGCTTGCGGCGCTTTTGGCGCGGGCTTCACATTTACTTTCTTTTCTTGCTGCCACTGGTCGTATTCTTCTTTGCTCAGCACGACCATTTTCAGCTCTTCTGCAGCCTTCTTGATCTGTTCAGACGAAAAAGCCTCCATCGCAGAAGGCGCCTGTGTGCCCTGATGCCAACCCGCAATTCCTGCAGCTACGATCAACCCGGCTCCGAAACCGAGGAACAGCTCCCGTTTACGCATCGGCCATCCCTCTTTCCTTTCTCGTCGCCAAGGCGAAGATCAGGTCGATCTCGCCTCTGCCCGCTCCCAGACGCTTTGCAATCTCATCCGGGCCAAGTCCCTCCTGCTGCAGCTCAAACGCCCTGCGATATCTTTCCCGCAAAGCCAGCAGGTCTTTATCCTGGGGTCCTTCTACGGCCGGAGCTGCGGCGGCCGAGTCTGCCAGCAGGTTTCCTGGCTCCGCCTGCTGCGCGCGGCTGCCGCTTCTCTCCAGCTGCTCGATTCTCTCGCGAAGGCCGCCCAGCTCCTGGAGCAGCTGCGCATGGTGAGCCTGCACCCAGTCCTTTTCCTGCTTGCATTGCTTGGCCAGCTGCTGCAGCTTCTTCTCGGTCTCTGCCTTGTCCGCGGTGCGATACGTCAGCAACAAAGAATCGGAGTCGCCCGCCGGCTTCCCTTTGATCAACAGGGCGGCAGCCATACTGACAACTCCGACTCCAATCAAGATGAAATACACTACGTCCATGTTTGCCACCTTTGCTTCCGGCTTGTACTCGTCTGTTTGCCTACAAGGATATATCGATAAAATGCCCGCGCAAAGGATCCTTCATCGCGACCGGCACGCTTTTCTTCTCTTTTTCGGCACCGTCTCCCTCGGCTGCGGCGGCTGCGGCTTGAGACTCGCTCTGCCCGCTTCCGTGCTGCTTTCCGTCGCGGAGTCTGTTTTTTTCGGTGTGGTCAATATCCGTCGGGCGCTGTCGCATTTGTTGATCGTGGAGATTGCGTTCTTCCATGAGCGAGAGCTGCTCATGGACGCTGCGTTGCAATTGTTGATCCTGAATCCGGCTTACCTCGAGCGTACGGGGCAATGCGACCTGCAATTCCACATTTTTAAGGCTCATCTGTGCCATCTCCCCTGCGCGAACTGATGTTCATGACTCCTGCCTCAAATGAGCGTAGCTGTCGTGACCTCGCCATCCAGGACGACAAAACGCGTCCGGGCGTACTCGTGCTTGATGAAGTGTACGAGCTTGCCGAAAGTCATCTTGATCCCGGGATACATCACGTGATGCGCCTCGATGGCGGCGGGACCTTCGCCTTTCAGCTCGGATTCCACATCTTTTTTGCGCTCTTCCAGTGTCTTGCACTCCTTTTCCAGGACGAGTCTGGTATTCGTCAGCTTGATCTGCAGCATGCGTTTGTCTGGCGGCAATTCGCCGCTCGTATGCAGGATTTGATTGAGCACGCTCAAACCCTGATCGGTCTTGCGCAAATTTTCGTACACCGCATGCAGCTCTTTCTGGATTTGTGTCAGCTCCTGGCGCAGCTCAGGCTTGACGCCGACCTCCAGTACGGTCGGCGTCGCGCTCGTGTTGCCGAATACGCGCGCAGCGATCTTCTCTCCCGCCTGCAATACGCCGCCGATGATAATCCCCTTTGCTCCCTTGCAGATGATCTGTTTGCCAGCGCGGACGTTCGAGAACATGATGCTCTGGGAGACGATCACCCGGTTTCCCGCCGTCACATGGGCGTTTTGAATAAAGGAAGTCCGAATGTTCTCGCCTGCGACGATCGAGCCTTTGTCCTGGGCAACAATGCCGCTCTTGATCTCGATCGAGCCCCCCGCCTGCAATTCTGCTCCTTCCACGCTGCCCAAGACGCGAATGTCTCCGGAAGCATTCACTCGAAATCCATTCAGCACGTTCCCGCGAATGACCACCGTTCCCACAAAATCGATGTTGCCGACGCCAAAATCTACGTCCCCGTTCACTTCAAACACGGGAAAGACATTGAGTTTGTCGTTGTCCGTGAACGAAACCTGTCCATCAATGGCCGCGTAAATCATGGTCCTGTCCTGATTGTGCACCACGTTTTTACCTAGCTTGATGTTCAGTTCTTTGCCGGCTTTGGGCGCGATGGGCTCTCCGGTAACCGCTTTGCCAGGCTGCCCTTGGCTTGCAGGAATTTTGCGAGCCAGCAGCTGCCCTTTGGCCACATTCGGAATCGTCGTCAAATTGTAGAAGTCTACCCGGCCGTCTTCCAATTCCTTGGGGCCGCTCTCCTCTTGCACCGTCTCCAAATACGGATACTCCACAACGGCGTCCGCACCGGGGACAGGAGCAATACCGCGGGCGACGGTCACCTGTGTGTTCATGTACTTTCCCGGCAAAGCACACAAATTCTGCACGATATTGTCTAAAATGCCGTACGTGATCTTATGCTTGTGCAGCTCCTGGTACACGTCGTCTTCCCTAATCAAAAGGGTATCGAGATCCTCCTCGTATACGCGAAGAAGGATCCTCGCTTCCAGCTTGTCCGCAGACAATACAACCTCCAACCGATACTTCCCGATCCCTTCCATACTTTCTCCCCCCTCAATCCATTGGGAACTTTTTACTTACATTAATTGCGACTTCCAACGGGACAACGCAGAACGGAGTCGGAAAAGAGCCTTGGAATGAAGTTGGGAGATCCGTGAAGGCGACAGGCTCATGATCTCTGCAATTTCGGATAGCGTCATCTCTTCGAAATAGAACAGGGACACGACGAGCCTTTCTTTTTCCGGGAGCTTGTCGATCACGGTGACGAGCACTTCTTTCAGGCTGCTGACTTCTGCGACGTTTTCCGGACGAGGCGTCAGTTCGTCGACGATGTACGAATGCCGGGCGGTTTTCTGCTCATCTTCATCCCCGACTGCTTCATCGATGGACACCATGGTCGCCAAGGAAGTCTCAAAAAACACCTGCTGAAGGTCCTTCTCCGTTATCCCCAGATATTCCGCAACCTCTTGATCGGTGGGCATTCGCAGCATTTGCTGTTCCAAAGTTGTGTACGCTTCTTCGATTTTTTTGGCCTTGTCTCGAACCGTTCGGGGAATCCAGTCATTTTCTCGCAAACCGTCAATCATGGCTCCGCGAATCCGCCACAAGGCGTACGTCTCGAATTGCAAACCGCGCGTGTGGTCGAACTTGGCCAAAGCGTCAAGCAGGCCGAAGCGACCGTAGCTGATCAAGTCGTCCTTGTCCACGTTTCCTGGCAAGTTGATCGCCAAACGGTTGGCCACTTTGTCCACGAGCGGCAAAAAGCGCGTAATCAGATCGATTTCTGCCTCGCGACTGCCCTCTTGTTTCCACATGACCCATTTATCGAATTCTTTTGCCTTTTCTTGAATGGTTAGCCGTGCCACGAATTACTCACCAGCCTTTACTCATCTGTTAAGCGCCTAACGACCTCTGCAACCGTGGCGGGATCCTCTATCGGCCGAATTTTCTCGATCTGCGAAATCGAGAGGGGAGAAAATGACTCCTCGCCTCCTTGCTCCAGAGCAGCCTCTCCTTCTGTTGCTGCAGAAACTGCAGAGGTTTGCGACACCTGGGCAAGCACCCAACGGATCGGAAACGCAGCAAGGAAAAATACGAGAAAGGCGACCCCGGCCCTCTCCAATGCCACGAGCCAAACGTTGCCCGCCAAGGCCACCAACAGCGTGACGAAAAAGGCCGCTAGTCCCACGCCAGAATGAATCCAAATGGTTCCCATCATCCCTATACTTCCTTCACACCTTGATTTACCGTCCGAATTTGCAGAATTCCATTCGTGGCATTCATCTCTATTGTCCGACCGCAGTTACCCCCTGTATCTTCCGCCACAATCTTGATCTGCGCACCCTGTAAAGCGACCTTGCAAGCTTCCACATTTCTCGGTCCAATTCGCATCGTATCGTTGTTGCCGAGGAAAGCGAACATTTGCGCCCCTCCAGCAAGTTTCGCCACCATATGTCGGGTCGAAGCCCCCGCACGCTCCATCTGATTGACCAGATCAGGAATTGCCGTGTCCGCATACTTTCCTATCGTCAGTTCTCCATTCTTCGCCAGCGATGATTCCGGAAGCATGATGTGCGCCATCCCGGCTACTCTATGGAGACCGTCGTAGAGCACTACCCCTACGCATGAACCCAGGCCAGTGGTACGAAGTCGGCTCGGCGGCTTTGCCACACCGAGATCGGCCATACCTATCTTAATAATCTCCATCGAAAGGAACTCCTAGTGAACGAAATAGAATAGGGAGGGAGTCAGGATCTGGAATCAGGAAAAAATTCCCTTTCACCAATTCATTTCCCTCAAAAAAAGCGGTGTCGATCGTCAGCGCATAGTCCCCAGCCTGACCGAGGGCGATCAGCCCGTGGCTGAGAATCGCCCCGGCCATGTCCACAGCGAGAGCAGGCACGGAAGGTTGCATATTCAGATGCGTAAAATCTGCCAGAGAAGAAAGGTAAGAGCCCGTCAGGATGTTGCCGATTTCGTGCAAAGCCGAAATCTCGAAATCGCCCCACTCGAACACGTCCTTTTCAATCCCTGTGATCTGGTGCAGCAAATGTTTCGCAGAGTCCATGTCGAGGATAAAAAACATGTTGCCGGGGCTGTCTCCTTCGACGCGGAGGAAGACCGTCACGACGACGGCTTCGGCCCCCCCCACGCAATCCGCCACTTTATCAAACGGGATGATACTGACTTGTGGCACTTTCATATCGATTTCTTTGCTTATCAGCTTAGAGAGGGCGGTCGCTGCATGCCCCGCGCCGATATTCCCGATTTCACGCAGAACGTCAAACTGGAAATCTCCAAACTTCGTAAAGTAGCCCATTGCCCTTACCCCTCAATTGCGTCCAGTTGCTTGATTTCTTCTGTGCTCAACACTTTGTCGAGATTCAGTAGAATCAAGAGACGCTTGTCCAGCTTGGCAACGCCGCGCAGGTAAGCTGCTTCCACTCCTCCTACCACTTCCGGCGGCGGCTCAATCGCGTCTACCGGGATGTCAATCACGTCATTGGCTGCATCGACGATCAAGCCGACTTCCAGCTCACCCACTGCGACGATGATGATGCGTGTCGATTCGGAATAGACGCTTTCCTCCAGCTCAAACCGCTTGCGCAAATCAATGATGGGCGTCACGACCCCGCGCAGGTTGATAACCCCTCTCACAAATTTCGGGGTTCGCGGCACCCGCGTGATGTGCTCCAGTTTTTCGATGGATTTCACCTGGTTGACTTCAACCCCGTACTCTTCATCTTTCAGCCGAAAGACAATCACTTTCACTTCGCCTACGATTTCCTTGTGCTCGAGCATGTGGCTGCCCCTCCTTTTACTTGATCAGTGCGTTGCAATCGATAATGAGCGCTACTTGTCCGTCTCCCAGGATCGTTGCGCCGGAGATGGCGAAGACATTGACCAGATACTTGCCCAGGGACTTCAGGACGATTTCCTGTTGGCCAATGAAGGAGTCGACCACCAGGCCTGCCATCTTTTCTCCCTTGCGGACGATAATGACGGCAACCTCGTCCTCCTCTTGCGCTTCTCCCCCGCGCGGCACTTGGAAGATTTCCTGCAGAGAGACCAGCGGAACCACTCTTCCCCGGAAGTCGATCACTTTCTGGCGGTGCGCCATCATGATCTGTTCCTTTTTGAAAACGGCCGTCTCGATGATGGAGCTGAGCGGTACCGCGTATTTCTCATCCTGTACCTGCACGAGCATGGCCGAAATGATCGAGAGCGTCAGCGGCAGCTGGATCAGGAAGGTCGTCCCTTGTCCGCGCAGCGAGTCTACGGTCACGCTGCCGCCGAGCGATTCGATTTTGGACTTCACCACATCCAGCCCCACGCCGCGGCCGGAAATGTCGGAGATGACTTCGGCTGTACTGAAACCGGCGGCAAACAGCAGCTCATGGATCTGCTTGTCCGTCAGGCTGTCCGCGCCTGCCTGGTTGACAATGCCTCGCTCGATCGCCTTTTTCAGCACGCGCTCCTTGTTGATTCCCGCTCCATCGTCCTTGACTTCGATAAACACGTGGTTTCCGCTATGGAAGGCGCGCAGCACGATGGTGCCTGCTTCCGGTTTGCCTGCTTTCTTGCGGTCCGCAGGCAATTCGATGCCATGGTCCAACGAGTTTCGCAGCAAATGGTTGAGCGGATCCCCGATCTCGTCGATGACGGTGCGATCCAGCTCGGTCTCGGCGCCGATAATTTCCAAGTTGACTTTTTTGTTCAAGTCTTTCTGCAAATCGCGGATCATGCGCGGGAAACGGTTGAATACTTGCTCTACCGGTACCATCCGCATGGTCAGAATGATGCTCTGCAGATCGCCGCTGATGCGGCTCATATGCTCGACCGTCTCCTGCAGGTCGCTCTTGCCAATCTCTCTCGCCAGCTGTTCGAGGCGTCCCCGATCGATGACAAGCTCACTGAACAAATTCATCAGAATATCCAGACGATCGATGTCCACACGGATTGTTTTGCCGCCTGCGGCTTGCTTGCGAACAGGTGTCTGCTGTTGCGGCTCCGGCGCTTTTTTCGCTGCCGCGGCGTCTGCTGTCTCGGGGGCGACAGGCACTGACGTCTGGGCATTTTTCAGCTGGATCGGATCGATCTTGACATCCTGGATTTCCGAGATGTTTAAGATGCTACTGTGGATCTTGTCGATGGACTGCATCGTCACGTACGCCAACTCGAAGGAATTCTCGAACCGCTCGTTCTCGATGTCTTCGACTGACGGCTTGGTCTTGATGACTTCCCCCTGGGCTTCCAGTAAGTCGAACACCATGTAGGCGCGGGCCGCTTTCAGCAGGCAGCTTTCATTCAAGATAACTTTGATCCACATCAGGTTGTTGCCGAGTTCCTTGGACTGCTTCAGCACCATCAGCGCGTAATCGTCCAGCTCATGCTCCACGCTCGGCGCCTGCTCCTTGGCGGGGGCAGCCGCTTCCTCCTGAACGGCCGTCGCGGCAACCTCCGACTCCACCGTGAAATCGCCTGCCACGATCGCTCGCAGCTTTTTCACCGGCACGGATACATCCGCGGATCCGTCGCCGCCTTCGGTAATGTCAATGACCATGCCTTCGATCAAATCGACGCTCTGGAAGATGACGTCCATGATGTCGCTGTTGATCTTCAGCTTCTGATTGCGGATGAGGTCCAGCACATTTTCCGCTTCATGGGTCAGGCTCGCCATGTCTTCGAAGCCCATGGTCGCCGACATCCCTTTCAAGGTGTGAGCCGAGCGAAAAATTTCCTTCACATGCATGATGTTGTCCGGATCATTTTCCAAAAGGAGCAGATTGGCGTTGATCGCTTGCAGATGTTCCTTCGATTCTTCGATAAACATGTCCAAATACTGATTCATATCCATCGTTATCCACCTCCCAAAAATCAGTGCACGAGCTTGCACAACAGCTCGGGAATTTTATCAACGGGGGCGATATTGTCTGCCAAGCCCGCTTGAACGGCTGAACGGGGCATGCCATAAACAACACAAGTCGACTCGTCCTCGACAATACTCGTAACGGAGCCGTGCTCTTTCATTGCTTTTAGACCTTTTGTCCCATCATTTCCCATGCCTGTCATGATAATTGCCCATTTGTCTACATTTGTCAATCGACTGAGGGATTCAAATAATACATCCACGGAGGGGCGATGACCTCCGCGCGGCTCTGCCTGATGCAGATGCGCCTGCAACCGCCCATTCACCTGGCGGACTTCAAAATGATAGCCTCCCGGAGCGATATACGCCGTGCCCGGCTCCAGTATTTCTCCGTCTTCCGCCTCTGTCACCCGGATTTGCGACAGCGTGTTCAGGCGCTGGGCCAACGATTTCGTAAAGCCTGCCGGCATGTGCTGGACGACCGCGATGGGGGCGGGAAAATCGACCGGAATGGCCGCCAGAACGACTTGCAGTGCTTTGGGCCCCCCTGTCGAAGTTCCCAGCGCCACCAATCTCGGCTTCATGCTGCCTGACCGGCGTGCAGGCAGCTTTGGCTCGGCTGCTGGCAATTCCGAAGCGGGCGTCAGCACAGGAGCAGGAGCGGCAGGCGGAGGAGAGAGTGCTGTCAGCGGCGGATCCAGCGGCTTGCCTGCCTTTGGCGCGGGCGGGGTTTTCTTCAACCGCCCCTTTGCCAGGGAAGCTGCTTTTACCCGCTCGATCAAACGAGCTCCTACTTTATGTATATCCAGCGATATCGGTCCTGACGGCTTGGTGACAAAGTCGAACGCGCCTGCCTCCAAAGCCTCGATCGTCGCTTCCGCTCCTTCCCGGGTCAGGCTGCTCAGCATCACGATCGGTATCGGATGTTCGCTCATCAGCGACTTCAAGGCTTCCAGACCGTTCATGACGGGCATCTCTATATCCAGTGTGAGAACATCCGGATTCAGTTGTTTGCATTTTTCAATACACTCGAGTCCATTTCTTGCCCGCTCAATGACTTCGATGTCGGGATCCGTAGACAAAATATCGGAAATAACCTTTCTCATGAATGCAGAATCATCTGTAACAAGAACTCGAATTTTACTCAATGCAATGACGCTCCCTTCCTACACCCTGTTGCCTTATCGAATGAAGTGTTTCAGCCTCGCGAGAAAACCTTTGAGACCATTCGCCGGGGTATCCGATTGTAAGGAACTCTCCAAATACCGCCCAACCAGATTCCGAATGCTCCGTGAGGCTTGCGATTGCGGATAGGCAAGGAAAAAAGGGCGCTGCTGCTTGACAGCCTTGGACACATGAGGGTCATCCGAAACATAACCAAGCGATTGTATCTCCATGTTCAGAAAGCGTTTGGCTACCATCGCCAGCTTATCCGCCGTGATTTTCCCCTCCCGCTCAGAAGTCGCCCGATTGATCACCAAACGGATTCTGACGGCGGGATTGCGCGAATGCAGCATTTTGATGACCGCGTAGGCATCCGTAATCGCCGGCGGCTCTGGTGTCGTGACGACGATCACCTCGTCCGAGGACAGCATGAAATGCAAGGATTCTCTGGACAAACCCGCTCCGGTGTCGAAAATGATCGTATCGGCGTAGCCCTGCAGCGGATTCAGCCGGTTAAACAGCAAAGCCAGCTTGTCATCGTCCAGCTGCATGATCCGTGTAAAACCCGATCCGCCTGCGATAAACTCCAGCTGGCCGGGCCCTTTTTCCATGATGTCCCATACAGTCACATCGGGCTCCAGCAGGTGAAACAAATGTTTTTTCGGCGTCAGGCCCATCAGGACATCCAGATTGGCCAGACCCAAATCGACATCGAAGAGGATTGTCTTATGTCCCCTCTCGAGCAGCCCGAGACCGAAGTTCAGGCTAAAGTTTGATTTCCCTACACCGCCTTTGCCGCTCGTCACAGTGACCAGTTTCGTCGGGCGCATCTGCGTGCTCTGTTGGACTCGTTGACGAAGTTGTTCAGCTTGATCGCGCATCTGCTCAGTCTCCTACTATCATGGATGTGACAAGTGCAGGAGTCGCTACGACAATGTCATCCGGAACATTTTGGCCTGTCGTGATATAGGAGAACGGAAGCTGCATCTCCTCCGTCACGTTCAGCATGTTTCCGAAGCTTTGTGTCTCGTCCGCTTTCGTAAAGATCACCTGTTTGATCGGCACTTCCGCGAAGTTCTGAATGATCGCCTTCATGTCGGCGTATTTGGAAGTCAGACTGAGAACCAGGTAGTTCACGCTGTTCTTGCCGTGCTCGACCAGCTCCCTGATGCCTTGTACGTACTCGTCGCTGCGGAAATTGCGTCCTGCCGTATCGACAAAGATCAGGTCGCAATCGCTCAGACGTTCCATGGCAGCCGCCATTTCCTTAGGATGGAACACGACCTCCATCGGCACATTGAGAATATTCGCGTAGGTTTTCAGCTGCTCGACAGCCGCCATCCGATACGTATCCGCCGTGATAAAGCCGATCTTCCGCTTTTCCTTCAGCATGCTGTTCGCAGCAAGTTTGGCGATGGTCGTCGTTTTCCCCACACCTGTCGGTCCGAAGAAAAAGGCGTACTGGATGGAGCGTCCCAGCCTTGCGGACAGTTGCTGGTTGGCGGCCAGCATGCCGCTGATGATCTCTCTGCAGGCAACGCGTGCTTCTTCCTCCTGCCAGTCAGGCGTTGCGCCCCCCTTTTCCATCAACTGGCGGAGAATCTCGGCGGTGATGTCCTCCGCAACCCCCTGCTCCAGCAGGCGCGCCCGCATCGCTTGCACGGGTTCGGGCAGCTGCTTGCTCAGGTCGTGGACGAGCAGCTTCTGGAACATTTGCCGCATATCCCGCACTTCGCTCGCCAGCGCATCGGATCCGGCGACTGCCGTCCCTGGCTCAGCCGCTTTGGCTGCGCGGTTGGTCTGCTCCGGCTGCAGCACCGCTTTTTTTACGCCAGCAGCCGGCAAGGATTCGCGCTCTTGTACGGCGACGACATTGTCTCTGACCGGGTTCTGGAGATTGCCCCCTTTCCGGTACGCTTGCTTGGCCGTATACGCACCGGTCTGTACGCGAGTGGCAGCGCCCATAGGTCGATTCATGGAAGGTCTCTGGCTTTGTTCGTTCTCAGCGACCCTTTCATCTACTGCGGCAATCACTTCTATGCGCATCTTTCCAAACATCCCGAACAGCCCGCCCGTCTTCACGGGCTTGGAGTTTAAAATGACAGCCTCTTTTCCCAGATCAGCCCTGATCTTTTCGAGAGCCTCCGGCATGGAATCGACTATGTAACGTTTCACTCTCACGTAATATTCACCATCCCTACGCTTTGCACTTCAACATGCGGCTCCAGCTCGCTGTACGACAGAACGGGAACATCGGGCATCATCCGGTCAAGCAGCTGACGCAAATACATGCGAATGGCCGGAGAAGAAAGAATGATCGGCTGCTGTCCGGAGTTGATCATCTTGCTTACCTCTGTCGACATCGTCTGGTAGATTCGCTGGGACGTCTCCGGATCCATGGCCAAATAGCTGCCTTGCTCGGATTGCTCGACACGCTCGGAGATTGCTTTTTCCAGGCCTGCCCCCGCTGTCAGCACCCGCAACGGCTGTCCCGGCTCGGTGTACTGGAGCGTAATCTGCCGCGACATGGCCTGTCGCACATATTCCGTCAGCACATCGGGATCTTTCGTGTACAACGCTTGGTCTGCCAAAGCCTCGAGGATGACATTCAGGTTGCGCACCGATACTTTTTCCTTGAGCAGCTTTTGCAGCACTTTTTGTACATCGCCGATGGACAGGACGCCCGGAATGAGCTCGTCCACCAAGACCGGAGCGGTCTCTCGGACGTTGTCGATCAGGGCGCGAGTCTCTTGGCGGCCCAGGAGCTCGTGCGCGTGGCGCTTGATGATCTCCGTGAGGTGCGTCGCCACGACTGACGGCGGATCGACCACCGTGTATCCGGACAGCTCAGCAATCTCCTTATTTTCTTCTGTTACCCATAATGCAGGCAATCCAAACGCAGGTTCTACCGTTTCAATCCCTACGATGGAGTCATCCTCGAAGCCCGGACTCATCGCCAGGTAGTGATCCAGCATGATTTCCCCTTTGGCTACCTGGTTGCCTTTGATTTTGATCATGTATTCGTTCGGGCGGAGCTGAATGTTATCCCGAATGCGGATGACCGGAACGACAAGCCCCATTTCCAAAGCAATCTGCCGGCGAATCATAATGACGCGGTCGAGCAGGTCGCCACCCTGTTTGACGTCTGCCAGCGGGATGAGGCCATACCCGAATTCGAACTCGATCGGGTCCACCTGCAGCAGGTTGACGACGCTCTCTGGACTGCGCACTTCCTCGATCTGCTGTTCTTCCACCTTGTCTGCCGTCTCGAGCAGTTCCATTCGCTGTTGCTTGCTGAGTTTCCAGCCGCCAAAAGCCAGGATGGCGGAGACCGGAAGCACCGGCACAAGACCGATCGGCGTGAATAGCCCCAGCAAGATCATGCAGCCGGAGACGATGTACAGCAGCCCCGGAAAACCGAACATTTGCCGGACGATGTCTTCTCCCAGGCCTTCATCGGAAGTAGGGCGCGTCACAATAATGCCCGTAGCCGTCGAGATCAACAGAGCGGGAATCTGGCTCACCAGCGCATCCCCCACCGACATGGTCGTAAAGCGCGAGGCAGACTCGGCAAAGCTCATATCGTGAACGACCATCCCGATGATGAAGCCGCCGATAATGTTGACAATAAAAATGATGATTCCGGCAATGGCGTCCCCTTTTACGAATTTGCTGGCACCATCCATGGCTCCGTAAAAGTCTGCTTCATTCTCGATTTTTTTCCGTCTGGCGCGCGCTTCCGCTTCGGTGATCATACCCGCATTCAAGTCTGCGTCAATACTCATCTGCTTCCCTGGCATCGCGTCCAAGGTAAAGCGTGCCGCCACCTCAGCCACGCGCTCGGAACCTTTGGTGATGACGATGAACTGAATGATGATCAGGATGAGAAAAACAACGAAACCGACGACCTGGTTGCCGCCAACTACAAAATCCCCAAAGGTCTCAATCACTTTGCCGCCTTCTCCGTGAGAAAGAATGTTCCTCGTCGTCGAAACATTCAAGGCAAGGCGAAACAGCGTCGTAATCAGCAACACCGTGGGGAAAATGGAGAACTCCAACGTTTCCTTTATGTACATCGACACAAGCAAAATCGTCAAGGCAAGAGAGATGTTGAGAATCAATAACAAATCAAGCAGCCCAGAAGGGAGTGGGATCACCATCATGACCACTATGCTTATGACGAATAAAATCGTGCCTATCTCTTTGAATTTGAATCCCACTGTTTCTCCTCCTTTCCCTTATTTCACTTTGCCCTGCAGCTTGTACACGTACGCGAGAACTTCCGCGACCGCTCTAAACAACTCTTCGGGAATTTGCTGTCCAATCTCAACCTGACTATAGAGAGCCCTGGCCAAGGGCTTGTTTTCCATGGTTACGATCCGGTGTTTTTTGGCCACTTCCCTGATCTTCAAAGCCAGGTAGTCTTGCCCTTTGGCTACCACCGTCGGAGCGCTCATCGCATTGGCGTCGTAGCGAATGGCCACTGCAAAGTGCGTCGGGTTGGTAATAATCACATCCGCTTTCGGCAACTCCTGCATCATTCGCCGGATCGCCATGCTCCGTTGACGCTCGCGAATTTTTCCTTTGATCAGCGGATCTCCTTCTGCCTGCTTGTGTTCATCCTTCAGGTCTTGCTTGGACATCCGCAAATTTTTCTCATACTCATAGCGTTGGTAGGCGTAATCCAATACCGCCAATACAAACAAGAGCAATCCTAGATAAATTCCCAGCTTGGAGACCTCGCCTGCCGTAAAGGACAGGACCGTCCCCAGCGATTTCAACGACAACTGCACGACTTGATCCTTGTTATTCCACAAAATGATATATACAACATAAATTCCGGCACTGATTTTAAGCATTGACTTCAGCAATTCCACCAGGGAACGCAAGGAAAAAATTCGTTTGGCCCCTTCGATCGGGTTTAGTTTTTCCAGCTTCATCTGCAGCGGTTCGGTGGAGACCAGCCAGCCGACCTGCATGTAGTTGACAGCAAATGCGACCAATAAGGAAACGCCGAGGACAGGGCCTACGATTTTGAATGCTTCAAAAGCGAGCTGCATGACCATCACTTTCAAGTTTTCCTCGTTCACCTGCCAGCCCGTATACGTGATGAGCGATTCTCTCATGATGTTCTGAAAGGTCGCCAGCATGTCCGAGCCGCGCATGATTAATAGAAGAAAGAAAACAATCAAAGCGATCGCCGGTGACAAATCCTGGCTTTTGGCCACCTGCCCTTTTTTTCGGGCATCCTCTTTTTTCTTAGGCGTTGCCTTTTCCGTTTTTTCCCCGCTGAAATATTGCAGGTCTACGGGAAAGCGAAACCTCATCTGCTTCATGGTGTGCCTCCGAGCGAGTTCATCATTTCCGCGAGTGCCCGGAACATACTTTCAAACAATCCGTTCAAGGTCAGCAAAAAGGCGGGCATCACCACAATCAAGAGCAGAAAGCCGGCAAGCAGTTTAATCGGCAAACCGACGACGAAAATATTGAACTGCGGTACCGCTTTGGCGATGATTCCGAGCGAGACGTCCACCAGGAACAAGGCGACCACGATCGGCGCCGCCATCATGAACGCACTGAGAAACATGTTCTGAAAGACTTTTACGGCCGTCATCATCACTTGTTCGCTGCCAAAAGCCGCCCACACCGCCTCGATCGGAATGGCCTCATAGCTTTTGATCAGCCCGCGAATGAGCATGTGATGTCCGTTGATGCTGAAAAAGTAGAGGACGGCCAAAATGCTCTTGAAGTTACCCGTAACGGGAACGTAGGCGCCGGTTCTGGGATCGATCACATTCGCCATCGCGAGCCCCATTTGCATGTCTATGAGCCCCCCCGCTACCTGTACGGCAACGAACATCAATTCACAAACGTATCCGAGGATGATTCCTACCAGCGCTTCCTTGATCACATGCAGGACGAAGCTGAAATCCATCGCGATCTGCGTCTGTGTCGGGATGAACTGGAAGCTGATCAACGCCATGATGAAAGCCAGGCCAATTTTGAATGGATTCGGCACGCCCTTAATGGAAAAAAAAGGAGCCGCTACAAAAAAGGCCGTCGTTCTCACAAAAACCAGCAGAAAGATCGGAAAGTACATGAAAAAAAGATTCATAGGCTACCCGACAAAGCGATGGAGATTTCCAAAGATTCCCGTCGTGAAATCGAGCATCACTCGGAGCATCCACGGTCCTACAGCCAGCAGCGTGATGAAGACAGCCAAAATTTTCGGGATGAATGCGAGCGTCTGCTCCTGAATCTGTGTCGTTGCCTGAAAGATGCTGACAAGCAAACCGACCAGCAAGGCGATCCCCAGGGCAGGTGCCACGAGCAGCAGGACGGTATAGACAGAGCTTTGGGCTATCTGCATCAGTAATTCTTGTGTCATGCTCTCCCTCCTCGATCCCTTTGAAATGTCCTAGAAACTGATCAACAGTGATTTCACGACCAGATACCAACCGTCCACCATAATGAAGAGCAAGATTTTAAACGGCAAGGAAATCATCACAGGCGGCAGCATCATCATCCCCATCCCCATCAAAATACTGGAGACGACCATATCGATGACGAGGAATGGAATAAAGATCATAAAGCCGATCTGAAAAGCGGTTTTCAGCTCACTGATGGCGTAGGCGGGCACCAATGCGCTCAACGGGATGTCCTGAATGGTTTTGGGCCGCTCTGCCTTGGTGTATTCCAAAAACAGCGACAAGTCTTTTTCCCGGGTTTGCTTTGCCATAAATTGCTTGAAAGGGATGACCGCCGCATCAAACGCCTGCTGCTGGGTCATTTTCCCCGCCATAAACGGCTGCACGGCCGTTTCATTGACCTCCCCCAGCGTAGGCGCCATGATGAAAAAGGTCATAAACATAGCGAGCGCCACCAGAACCTGGTTCGGAGGTATCTGCTGAGTCGCCAGGGCATTGCGGACGAACGACAGCACAATGACAATCCGGGTGAAGCTGGTCATCAACAGCAAAATGGCTGGGGCTACCGATAATACCGTCAGGATCAGCAAGATTTGGATCGCCGAGGAAGTTTCCTGAGGCGTTCCGGCTCCGCCGCCAATTTTCAAATCAACGCTCGGAACAAGCGGTGTTCCCACGGGCGCTGCCAGCACGACATTCGGTATCGCCAGCAGCACGGCGGCAATCACGAGCACCCGCAAAAAATGTTTCATTTTAGGTCCCCTCTGTCCTGAGCTTCCTCTTTGGCCCATGCTTCTGTGGGCATGTTCCTCTTTTTTACATCATTCCATTGGCCATGCAAAAGCTCCTGAAACGATTGGCCATCCACGTCGGACGAGAACAAAATTTCCTCCTCCGCCTGCTTCTTCTTTCCAAATGGCAGCCACCGGAAGGATAACGCTGTTCCCAGCGGCTTGATTTCCGCGTCGGCCAGAATGAGGTCCGCCTCGTCTCCCGGTTCGATCATGCGCAGCATTTGCACATTGTCGCCCACTCCGACGATATACAGGGTCTCCCCGATCATCACGACCTGCATCGTTTTCCCGTTGCCCAGCGCAGTCGCGGTGATGACTTTGATGGGGCCGTGGCTCTGTCCGACCTGGCGCTTGCCTAAAAAACGGAGCAGCAGGTAGAGGAGCACAGCGATAAATCCGAGCGAGAAGATGACTTGAATCAAATATCCCCACACGCTCCCGGATCCGCTGCCCGGAATGGCCGCCGGCTGTTCGCCGCCGGCGGGCGCAGTGCTCTTTGGTGCATTCCCCTGATTGTAGGCATCAGCCACCGTGCCTTCAGCCGATGCAAGTCCAGGAAGGGGGGCGACAAGCAGCAAAATGAGACAACAAACCCAGATGAGTCGCGTCCCTGCATTCCGGAATTTCATCATTAGCTCAAGGTTTTTTTGATCGCTTCGAGCACGCGATCAGCCTGGAATGGCTTCACGATGAAATCTTTTGCGCCCGCCTGAATCGCATCGATAACCATGGCTTGTTGTCCCATTGCAGAGCACATGATGACACGTGCGCTCGGGTCGAGTTTTTTGATTTCCTTCAATGCGGCAATCCCGTCCATTTCCGGCATGGTGATATCCATCGTGACCAGATCCGGGCCGAGTTCTTTGTATTTCTCGATCGCCTGTGCTCCGTCGCTTGCTTCGCCTACGACTGTGTATCCGTTTTTGGACAGAATCTCCTTGATCATCATACGCATGAACGCTGCATCATCCACGATTAACACCTTGTTTGACATGATTAGCTCCTCCCAATCCTTCACTGTAGTTTTCGTTATTGTAATTTTTGCACACGATCGAACTGACTGATGATATCTGTGACACGGACGCCGAAGTTTTCATCGATGACGACTACCTCGCCCCTGGCAATCAGCTTGTTGTTTACCAAAATGTCTACATGCTCACCTGCCAGCTTGTCCAACTGTATAATTGATCCAGCGGACAAGTCAAGGATCTCTCTGATCAATTTCTTGGTGCGTCCGAGTTCGACTGTCACTTGCAGAGGAATGTCGAGAAGCAGGTTCAAATTTTGCTCTTCCGCGACTACCATATGCGTACCTCCTAGCGGTGCAAATTGCGCTGGCTTCACGTTGGCGTGATTCGCAGCCATACCGCCAAAATGCTGCGGTGTCGGCGCCATCGCTGTCGGTGGATAGGCTGGCGGATACGGCGGATATCCTGGCGGCATCGCATGCTGAGCGTATGGGTCCGGATAAGCAGGCTGTCCCGGATAGGGCATCGGCTGTCCGTACATCGGCGGCTGCGCGTAGCCCGCAGGCGGCTGCTCAAACGCAGGCTGCGGCTCAGGCTGGCGCGCTGCTGCCGGCGGCACATACGCTGGCTCAGGCGCAGCAGGTGCGAGCGCGGCGGGCGCCGCCGATTGCGTGATCGCCGGAATGCTCGGCATCTCTGCCGTCGTGGCCGCTGCGGCCAGCTCTTCTTCTGTGCCTCCCACCAGCCTGTCGATCATTTTCTTCGCAAAGGAGAGCGGCAGCAGCTGCATGATATTGGAGTCGATCAGCTCGCCGTGTTCGCCCACTTTCAGACGGAAGGAGACTTTCACGATCGGACTGTCGTCTTCCGTAAAGCTGTCTCCGCCTTTTCCTTGGGCGAGGTCCATCACATCAATACCCGGCGGAGTAATGTTGATGAACTGGTTGAAGATCGTCGACATCGAGGTCGCGGCAGAACCCATCATCTGATTCATCGCCTCCTGTACGGCGCTGATATGCAGCTCCGACAGTTCCGTGTTCTGCGGACGCCCTTCTCCGCCCATCATCAGGTCGGCAATTACCGCCGCGTCCTCCATGCGGATCACGAGGAGATTAATGCCCTTGAAACCGTCCGTATATTCCACATGCACGGCTACATGAGGAATCGGGAATTCGCTTCCCAGTTCGCTCACGTTGACGACCGATACTGTCGGGGTCGTAATGTCCACTTTCTTGCTCAGCAATGTGGAGAGTGCGGTCGATGCGCTGCCGAAAGAAATATTGCCAATTTCCCCCAGAGCGTCCTGTTCAAACGGAGAAAGAAAGTCGGCGACATCCTTTGCAGCAGCCGAACCCGCTTCCTCTTCTTCCTCGACCAGGTTGTTTGCGCGCAGCAGCGCGTCAATTTCGTCCTGAGAAAGCATGTCTCTACTCATTTTGTTCCTCCCCCTCCTCGATGACTTCATCAATCTGTACGGCAACCTTGCCTTTGAACGTCCCCGGCTGCCCGCGAAATTTCAGCTGGCTGCCGATTTTAATCTTGAGCTTGTTATCCAAGGTTTGATCCAGTTGAATGACATCGCCCTTTTGCAGATGGAGGAAATCGCCGACCGATATCGTGGCTGTCCCCATCTCGGCGATGATCGGCAGCTTGGCTGACTTCACCCGTTTCTCGACGAGCAGACGCTCTTCCTCGTCACGCGTCTTTTTCTGCTTGGAGAACCAGTACTGTCCCGACAGCTTGGTCATGATCGGCTCCAGCACCACGTGAGGCAAGCACAGGTTAATCATCCCTGTGGTGTCACCGATTTTGGTGCTGAAGGAAATGACGACGACAATTTCGTTGGGCGAGACGATTTGCATGAACTGCGGATTCATCTCCAGCCCTCCCTGGTACGGATCCAGTTCAATGATTTGTTTCCATGCCTCGTGGAATGTATCCAGCGCTTTGCCAAACACGCGTTCCATCACCGTTGTTTCAATTTCCGTAAGGGCGCCCATCTTTTCCGGTATCGCACCCTGCCCGCCCAGCAGACGATCGAGCATGGTGTATGCGATGTTGGGATTCACTTCCAGGACCATGCGACCTTCCAGCGGCGGCGCTTCAAAGATGTTGAGAATGGTCATTTTCGGTATGGAACGAATAAACTCGTCATACGGCAATTGATCGACGGAGGCAACCGTAATTTGCACGAAGGTACGGAGCTGAGCGGAAAAATACGTCGTCATCAATCGCGCGTAGTTTTCATGAATTCGGGTCAGACCACGAATCTGGTCTTTGGAAAAACGCAGTGCTCGCTTAAAGTCATATACTTTTACTTTGCGCTCAGTCTCTTCTTTTTTCAGCTCGTTGGCATCCATCTCTCCGGATGAGAGAGCAGCCAACAAGGCATCAATCTCACTCTGTGAGAGAACCTCGGCCATCTATCGTCACCTCCTTGCTATGTATACAGTCATCGCTACCTAGGACAAGACGCGTTTGGTCGTCACTACTTGAACGATCTTGCCTTCTTGCATCAGTGAGCTGATTTCATTCATGATTTTGGCTTCCAGCTTGTTGACGCCTTCCGTTCCCTTGATGTCTTCCGAAGACAAGCCTGCCAGTGTCTTGATGATGACCTGATTGATCTGCGGCAGACGCTGTTCCAGCTCTTCTTTTGCGTCTACGCTGTCTGCGGTGATCGTGAACCGAACGATCATGTAGTTATTGGTCAACAGGTTGGTCGTAATTTCACCCGTGTCTACGGAAAACTCCTGCATTTCCTTTGCGGACAAAGGTTCCAATTCTTTCTCTGCGCTGCTCGCCGTCTGTACGGCCGGGGAGAGATACGTCTGCCAGAGCACGAAGGAGATCACTCCCAGAAGCGAAATCGCGATGATAATAATTAGAGCCATGTTAAACAACCGATTTTGAAACATCGCAAAGCCTCCCGCTATTCATTTGCTTCATCCGGCAGCCTTGGTGCGCTTTGTGCCGGATGAACGTTTTGATAAAAGGCCTGAACACGTTCAGCGATCGACTCTGCCGAATCTTTGACGATATATTTCCTGTCGTTGAACAAAGTAACCACTGTATCGGGAGTAGCCTCTATCGTCTCAATATGCGTGATGTTCAGATAAAAAATGGAGCCGTTAAATCGTGTCAGTCGGATCATCAGCTGCTCCTTTCGGCTGGAAGCAGGGGGAGAAGCAGTCTTGCCTTCCCCCATGCTCATCCACTACGCCAATCAGCGTTTCAGGTTAACCAGTTCTTCCAGCAGCGTGTCCGAGGTGGTGATGATGCGGGAGTTGGCCTGGAAGCCGCGCTGCGCCACGATCATCTCGGTGAACTCCTCGGACAGGTCTACGTTGGACATCTCCAGCTGGCCGGCGATGATGCTTACTTTCGCATCGGCAGCAGTCGTTGGCGCTGTTGGATCATCGTCACGCGCTCCAGCGTTGACCGTGTTCTCGTACAGGGAGTTGCCCACTTTTTTCAAGCCGCCCGGGTTGTTGAACGTCATCAGGCCGACGGTATTATCGGAAGCGAGAGCGCCTGTATCGTCCACAGTCGTAATCACGCCGTCTTTGCCGATCGAGTACGAGACGACGCCGTCAGCCTGGCTGATCTGGATCGAACCGCCGTCCGTATTGAGCAGCTTCATTCCCTGCGAGTTGACGAGGAAGCCTTGAGCGTCGCGGGTAAAGTTGCCTGCGCGTGTGTAGTAGATCGTCGCTCCGTCGTCAGGGCTTACCATAAAAAACGCGTCGCCTTCAATGGACAGGTCCGTCGGAAGGTTCGTCGTCATCGGGCTGCCCGCTGAAAACACGGTGTCGATCGAGCCGATCGAGGCGCCAAGACCGACCTGCGTCGGGTTCGTACCGCCCTTGCCGCCATCTATCGGGGCGCCTGCGCCCTGAATGTTCTGGCTCAAAATATCTTGAAACATAACCCGGCCCTTTTTGAAGCCGACGGTATTCACGTTTGCGATGTTGTTTCCGATGACGTCCATTTTCGTCTGGAAACCGCGCAATCCGGAAATACCCGAGTACATGGAACGAAGCATAACCTGTTTCCTCCTCTACTTGATCCTCGGTGCGATTACCTCTGTCGGTCGATAACCGCCGGGCTCCCTCCGTGAGGTCCAGCCCCTTGCCGCACTGACTACACGAAGATCGCACTGTCGATATTGGTAAAGACATTGTCTTTCATGCTTCCATCGTCGACAGCGGTAATGATCTTCCGATTGACGATGCTCACGACGTAAGCCACGTTATCCATCAGAATGAGGGATTCTTTGGCTCCTTTGGAAGCTGCCTTTTGCACGGCTGTTTCCAGACGCTCCATCTGCGGAGCATCGAGGGTAATCCCCCGCTCCTTCAGTCGGCTGACTGCGTGCTGGCTCATGCTGAGCGGTTTTGCCTTCGCCGCATTAGCCAGGGATTCCGTCAAAAATTGTTGAAACGGTTTGCCGCTTGCCAGACCCGACCGGTCAGCAGCTTTGGCGACGTGATTCGTTTTCGGAGGGAAGTAGGCTTGCGACACACGAAATGGGTTCATCGTGTTTCCTCCTTTCTTCCATTCCTAGACGATATCGTCGATGCCACGTGCGGATTCCTGCAGGCGACTCCATAGCGATTCTGTCGATTCATTGCTGTCAATCAGTGCCTCCAGGGCGAATTCCTGTTCTTCCTGTTCATCCCGCTTGCGGTTGTTGTCCTGCTGCTGTCTTGCCTGCTCGCGCTGCTGCTGGAAGCCAAAGGACGTTTCCTGCTGCTGATTCACTTCGAGACGGTCTACCTGCAACCCTTGCTGGGTCAATGCGGCCCGCAGCTGCGGCAGCTGGTTGTCCAGCAAGTCCTTGCCTGCCTGGGTTTCCGCCGAGAAGTGCGCGGTGATGACCCCGTTATGCGACGTGATGGTCACGTCGACTTGCCCCAGCGACTGCGGGTTGAGGACCAGCTTGGCCTCGTGCAAGCCGTTCACCTGCGTCAGCTTCATCTGTTTTACAAAAATCTGTGTCACTTGCTGCGTCAACTGGTTGGCATGAACGTGATGCGTCTGTACCTGCGGTTGCTGGAACGTCTGCGTGTGCGCCTGGCTCACGGTCGTTGCCGGAGCTTGAGCGGTTGCGAACGGCATTCCGCTGTCTTCGTTGGCATTCTGATTATTCAATCCCGAGCCTTGCCATGCAGGCTGCACGGGTTGAGACGGAATGCCTGCTTCAGCCTTGTACGCAGAAAGACCTTGATGGAAGCGCAGCGGCTGGATATTCTTGTTCACATCCTGCTGCAGGCTGTTGCCGCTCGCAATCACGTCGGAGCGGAGCGGCAGCGTGCTTTTCTTCGCGGGTTCCTGAGCGCCTTTTTGGGCTTTCAAGTCCTCAAGCAGCGCCGTCAGCTTTTCCAGCTCCGCAGACGCCGGTTCTGCGACCGTCAGCTTCGTCAGCAGCTGCTTCCACTCTTCCTTCACTTGCGGAAACTGTCCTTGCGCCTTCTGCAGCAGCTGTTCGATCGCTTCGGCTTTCTCTTCCAGCTGCGGAGCCAGCTCCTGCGGCAGGCTTTGGCCGGATGCCATCATTTGCGCGAGCAATGCCAGCAAATCCTGCAAGGCATCCAGATCCTCGTCGCTCAAGCCTTCAGGGGCAACGGCAAGCTCGTCGGCTGCCGGCAGGTTCTGCAGAGCCTGAACCATTTGCATGGAGAACAGGTCGCCCAGCCCTATACCGCCGGTCGCATTGCCAACGGCCGCAACAGCAGTGCCGGAAGTTCCGACCGGAGTTGCAACGGTTGCTACATTCATCTCATTCACCTCCCTGGTTTTTATTTTGTTGCTATAAAAACGATAGCAGAGCAGTTTTCACTGTCTATTATCGAAGCAACTCCTCCGTTATGCGCGCCGCCAGGTTGTCGTCTTTCTTCTTGTCTTCCTGGGCGATCGCCGCGAGAGTCTGCGCCCGCTTGTCGGCAGGCATGTCAGACAAAATCGAGAGCGCTCGCGTCCTGTTCGTCTGCATCAGGGAGCGGATGACGGCCGCCGAATCCGCAGCTGGCATCTGCGCGAACGAATTGACCAGCGATGCCTTGGTCCCGTTGCTGCTCCCCGGGGAGTCGCCTCGCGTCTCGCTCAGCGCCTTGGTCAGCACTTGCACACGCTCCTGCAGGGCAGCGATGTCATCATCCTTGTTGACGACGGAATCTTTCAGCAGGATCGAAATGTCTGCCGCTTTCTTCGGATCCATCTTGGCCAGAATGTCTGCGCGTTGAGTCGGCTTCATCTTGGTCATGACGGCTGCCGATTCGTCCAGGCTCAAGTTTTCAATAATAGCAGCCGCATTTTTCGGGGACATGGTCGTGTACACCTTGGCCAAATCCGTGAATTGCTGCTGACGCTCCTCCTGCGTGGCGCGCTTGTCTTCCATTTGCTTTTTCAGATCTTCCACTTGCTTTTCCAGAGCCTGAATCGTCGAGTCCTTCTCGGCCGTTTCCTCTTTTAATGAAGATAAAGCTTGCTGGCTTTTCAAATGATCGGTCTGCAGCGTGGAGACTTGCTTCGTCAACGCTTCTTTCGGATCAGAGACGGGAGCCGATGCATATTCGTCCGGGACTAGCTTTTCCACGTACGGTACGGATTTGGCCCAATGGAGAACATTCCCCAGCACGTTGACCCCCAGCAGACTGAGGAGCACACCGCCGAGGAGGCTGGCAAACAGTGCCGGAATGACGATCATGTAAAAAAACCATTCCCACCTGCCGTACTCCCGTTCTTCTTGGATTTCTTCCATCTGGTACCTCCCTCAGTTGCTTCGGCGAAGATAGAGCTGGGTGCCAATCTCGTCCAACTCTTTTTGTTCCCTCATTTTTTCCGCATCCAGATAATGGGAGAGGGACTTCTCCCGCAGCCGCTGCCAAAGCCGGGACTCTTTCATTCTCTCCGCCAATCGTGACTGACAACGCTCCACATCCTGCTCGCAACCGTGCAGCGTCCGCTTTTGATTGCGGATCGAGCGTTCAACGGATTGCTTGTAATGCGTGATCTGGATGAGTTCGGCAGCGCTGCAGGTTTGCGTCTGCGCTTCCTGAAGGAGAAGCGTCATTTCGTCATGGTGCTCATGCAAACGATACAGCTTCCACTCTTCGTCGTTCTTCCGCTGAACCGATTTCCCGAATGCCCACTCCGCCTGTTCCTTTTCCTTCTCTTTCAGATCCAGAACCTTTTGGAGATGAAACTGGAACACTTTCACGTTAGCTCACTCCTCCGAAATGTGCGGTCAATGCTTGAATGGCACTTTGCAGCGTGGAAGGCTCATTCGTCCCCTGCGCCGTAAATTCGCGGATCACATCGCGATAGCGAATAGCCGCATCAATTTCCCGATTCGTTCCCGGCTTGTATGCTCCGATGTTGATGAGGTCTTCTGCATCGCTGTAGGTAGCTAGATGCCGCTTCAGCAGTCGGGCCGCCTCCAGATGCTCGTCGCTGGCGATTTCGTTCATCACCCGGCTGACACTGGCCAGCACGTCGATCGCGGGAAAATGTCCTTTGTGGGCAATTTTGCGATCGAGCACGATGTGACCGTCCAAAATACCGCGGGCGGCATCGGCGATCGGATCGTTCATGTCATCCGAATCCACGAGTACGGTGTAAAAAGCGGTAATGCTTCCGCGATCAGACGTCCCTGCGCGCTCCATCAGCTTGGGCAGCATGGCGAAGACAGAAGGCGTATAGCCGCGGGTCGCGGGCGGCTCGCCGATCGCGAGACCGACCTCCCGCTGCGCCATGGCAAAACGGGTGACGGAGTCCATCATGAGCATCACGTTCATGCCCCGATCGCGAAAGTATTCTGCGATCGATGTGGCAATCAGGGCGCCCTTGATTCGGATCATGGCGGGCTGATCGGAGGTTGCGACGACGACGACCGATTTCTTTAGTCCTTCTTCCCCCAGATCTCTTTCGATAAACTCCAGCACTTCCCGCCCGCGTTCCCCGATCAGTCCGATCACGTTGATATCCGCTGTCGTATTTCGGGCAATCATCCCCATCAGCGTACTCTTCCCGACACCGGAACCGGCGAAGATCCCGACCCGCTGTCCTTTGCCGATCGTCAGCAGACCGTCAATGGCGCGAACGCCGACACTGAGCGGCTCTTGGATGCGCGGGCGAAGAATCGGGTTCGGAGGCGTGTTGTTCGTGGGATATGTCGAGAGTCCGAGCGGCAAAGAGCCTTGAAACGGACGCCCCAGACCGTCCAGGACGGAACCGAGAATTTCCGAGCCGACCTTTACTTCCAATGAGCGGCCGGTGGCCACCACATCGCACCCCGGACCGATCGCCGTCAGCTCGCCCAGCGGCATCAGCAGCACTTTGTTTTCCCGAAAGCCGACGACTTCTGCAATGATCGGGTCGTCGCTGTTGCTCGGAAACAGGTGGCATATCTCGCCAAGCTTCACTTCCGGCCCCTGCGACTCGATCGTCAGCCCGACGACCTGCGTCACCTTTCCGTTTACGCGCATGGGGTCGAGCCCCAGCAATACCTGCTTGTATTTGGACAAATCCAGGATGCTCATGGGGCTTCACTTCCTCGCGCAATCTCCAGCAGCGCCTGCTTGATCTCGGTCAGTTGCGTATCAATCCGAGCGTCTACGCTTCCCAGCGGCGTCCGGATGACGCACCCGCCGTCTTGAACGGTGTAATCCGGGTAAATCGAGACTTCTGCTTGTCCGTCGAGGAGCTCCAGCAATCGGGCCCGGTGCTCCTGCACGTAGTCAAAGTACCGGTGATTCACACAGACGGTGATGTGGCCATGTACGCGGGAGCGGCGGAGAACTTTGCGCGCCAGCTCCAGCACTTGCTCGGGAGAATGCTTCAGCTCCTTGGTGATGACTTTTCTGGCGATCTCCATGCTCAGCTCCACCAAAAAGGGCTCCGCCTCCGCCACGATCTGTTTTTTCTCGGCGAAAGCATGTTCCAGGATCGTCCGCGCCTGTTCGATCACGCTCGTCTCTTCCTCGTGTGCGAGCTGCTTGCCTGCCTGATAACCGGAATCATGGCCTTCACGAGAAGCTTGTTCGCGAACCTCCTGGAACATGGCTTCTGCCTCAGTTTTCTTTTGTTCCCACCATTGCCCGATCTCGGCCAGGGCCTGCTGCTTCGTCTGTTCCGCTTGTTCCTGCGCCTGCTGCAATATTTTTTCAGCCGTATCTTCCGCGTCCCGGACGATGATCTGCGCTTCGGCTTGTGCTTGATTTAAAATTTTATGATTTTCTTGCAACCTTTCGGGATCTGCTTCCGTCTTTAGTGGTGCAGGCGTTACCGCAAGGAGCACGGAATCGTCGGAAGGCTGATAAAAAGCAGCCTTGATGATCCTAGACAATGATATCATCTCCTCCACCGCGAGCGATGATGATCTCACCAGCCTCCTCTAGGCGACGGATAATGGCAACGATACGCGATTGCGCTTCTTCGACGTCGCGAAGTCGAACAGGCCCCATAAATTCCATTTCTTCTTTGAAGGTGTCGGCCATCCGTTTGGACATGTTGCGGAAAATAACTTCGCGCACTTCCTCGCTTGCCACTTTGAGAGAAAGCTGGAGATCTGCGTTTTCCACGTCCCGGATGACGCGCTGGATGGAACGGTTGTCCAAGGTAGCAATATCCTCGAAAACGAACATGCGCTTCTTGATTTCTTCTGCCAGTTCGGGATCTTGAATCTCCAAGGAATCCAGGATCGTACGCTCCGTTCCCCGATCGACACCATTGAGCACGGCCACGATTGCCTCGATCCCGCCAGCTTGCGTATAATCCTGTGTGACTGTGGCAGACAGCTTTTGTTCCAGCACTTGCTCGACTTGCGCGATTACTTCCGGAGAGGTGCTGTCCATCATCGCGATTCGCTTTGCCACTTCCGCCTGGCGTTCTTGGGGCAGTGCGGACAAGATCATGGCTGCCTGTTGGGCCTCCAGATAGGACAAGACCAACGCGATTGTCTGCGGATGTTCATTTTGAATGAAGTTAAGGATTTGGCCCGGATCTGTTTTTCTCGCAAAGTCAAAAGGCCGTACCTGCAAATTGGCTGTCAGGCGGTTGATGATATCCATCGCTTTCGTCTCGCCCAGCGCCTTTTGCAAAATTTCCTTGGCGTACGTGATGCCGCCCTGTGAAATGACTTCCTTGGCTACCGCTATTTGATGGAACTCGGCTAAGATTTTATCTTTTTCATCGGTATCTACTTTTCGTACGTTGGCAATTTCCAATGTCAGCTGCTCGATCTCATCTTCCCGCAAGTGCTTGAACACCTGGGCGGAGATTTCCGGCCCGAGTGAGATGAGAAGGATAGCCGCCTTCTGTCTTCCAGTCAACTCTTTAGCGCCGCGAGCCATACCTTTCACTCCTTAATCTTCTGCTAGCCATGTACGAAGCAGTACGACGAATTCATCCGGCTTGCTTCGTGCCAATTTTTCCAACTGCTTCCTGACTACGACCTGATCCCCATCCTCCTGATAAATCAGATCCGGGATTTCTGAAGGTTGTGTCTGCGACAGCAAATCTGCCTCTTCTTCTTCCAGCTGCTTAGCCTTGTTGCGTCTGCGCAGTACGAGGAAGGCAACAGCTGCGAGTGCCAGTACGGCAATGCCGCCAACAGTCCAAAGAACGGCCGGGCTAAGAGAAGTGGAGTCTTCTGCGGCTACTTTACCGGAGAATTGACGCGGCAGGACGGAAATATGCTTGTCCAGTTCATCCTGTGTCAACTCGATACCTTGGTTGCTCAACGTCACGCGAACGACATTGCGCAATACTTGTTTGATGCTTTCGACCGTCGCATCATCCAATGTGCCGCCCGCTGGAGGTTCTACCCCAACATTGATCGTCACATCCTCGATTTTGTACGGGCTCATCGTCACATTTCTCGTAATACGGCTCACTTCGCGGTTGATCGTGTCATTCAATTCTTCGTAGTTGCTGTTGCTGCCCTGAGGGGTGCTTCCCGGATAACCGGGAACGGCATTGTCCCCTGTACCGGCGATGCCGCCAGGAGGAGAACCTTGGCCAGCAAACGTCTTGGATAACTTTTGCGATGAAATAATAAGTCCTTCGTTATTTTCTTTGTCAGGAGCTTCCACGAGATTTTCTACGCGGTTTTCCTTGTCAAAGTTCATTTTGATAAACGTATGGACGATCACCTTGTCTCTGCCCATAATCGTTCCGAGCAGATTGTACAGGTTTTGCTGCATGCTCTTTTCTACTTCGGCCTTGATCTGTTCCTGTTGCTTGAAGCCGTTCAACGTTCCTTCGCTCTCATTCGTGTCCGCGCGCTCCAACGGATTGGAGTATTGGTCCGTGATGGCGATGGCGTCCATCGGCAGCTTGGGAACGCTTCGGGATACGAGCAGGTACAAGGAATTGATCTGCTTTTGGTCCAAGGTCGTACCCGGTTCCACATCGACGATGACGGAAGCGGTCGCGGTATCTGGAGTCTCTGTCACCCAGACGCTTTCCTGCGGCAGCGTAATCATGACCTGCGCATTTCGTACGCCTTTCACTCTTTCTAAAAGTTTTCGCAATTCTTGCTGCAAGGCTTCCTTTTTCATCACATCAAACTGACGATCCGTCATGCCAAGCGTATTGGAAAAAATCTCCGTGTTGATTCCCGCCTCGCTCGGAATCCCCTGTGCTGCCAAATCCACGATGACATCCTGCGCCATTTTTTCCGGAACCTCGATGCCCGTCCCGTTCCCCGTGATTCGGTAAGGAATTTTTTGGCTTTCCAATTCTTGCTTGATCGTCCCAATTTCCTGCTCACTAAGTCTTTGATTGTAAAGCGGCGTGTACACCGGCTGTGCAGCGATGTATATGTATAAACCGAGTGAGATGAGCAGAAACAAGGAAATACCCGCGATCATCCATTTCTGTTTCTTGGAAAACTGGCTCCATTTAGACGTAAGCTTCTCTCTAATGACTGCTACACGTTCGTTCATGATTCACCTCTCACAGGATACCAACAACAAATCATATCGACATACGCATGATTTCTTGATAAGACTCGATCACCTTGTTACGTACCTGTAAGGTCATCTGCAACATATTCGTGGCTTTCACACCCGCTACCATCACTTGGTCAATGCTGTCGATTTGCCCCGCCGCGAACTTGTCTCCGAGAATGGCTGAATCTACTTGCGCCTGATTGACATCATTCAGCGCATCTGCCAAAAAGGAGCCAAACTCTTTGGTTACTTGCGCAGACGTTTGCGTCTTGTTCACGCCTGACGCCTGAATCGGACTGAGTTGGGAAAGTGCCTGAACCTCCATGAACTACCTACTCCCCTCTATCTAATTTCCAAGGCTTTCATCATCATGCTCTTCGATGCGTTCAAGACAGTCACGTTGGCCTCGTACGTGCGGGAAGCGGAGATCATGTCCACCATTTCCTTCATCACGTCGACGTTGGGCATCAACACGTATCCGTCCTGATCCGCATCGGGATGGCTTGGATCAAACACCCGTTTAAACGGAGTCTGGTCTTCTTTGATCGCCGTTACCCTGACGCCTTGATCTCCGTTCTTGCCTGTAATATTCCCTACCGCCGCTTGCAGCAGGTTGTCAAAGGACTCGCCGGATTTGGGAGATAATTCGACCATCTTCCGCTGATAGGGCTGCCATACGCCATTCACGAAGTTAGCTCTGGTTGTCTCTGCGTTTGCAATGTTGGAAGCGATCGTATCCAGGCGCAGCCGATTGGCTGTCAGCGCCGAAGCACTCGTGTTGATTCCCTGAAAGAGACTCATATCCTATTTCCCTCCACCATCAATAACGCTTCGAGTTTTTTGATAGGCGCCTGCAGTCAATTGCGTAAGGCCGCTATACCAAATCTGGTTTTTGGCCAGCTCGGTTTCTTCTGCCTCCAAATCGACATCATTCCCGTTATTTTGTACAAAACGGTCCGGATTGGAAATGATCTGCGGCATGGCAAAACCGCCGGAATTAGCAAACGGAATGTGCTTTTCGCTGGTGCGATAAGCGTCCAGTTTCCGATTTCCGAGCGTACCGCTTAACTCCTGCTGCAGGTATTGTTCGAAAACGACTTGCTCACTCTTGAATTGTGGGGTATCTATGTTGGCTAGATTGTTCGCGATCGTTCTGTGCCTCAGGTTCGCAGCGTCCATCGACCGCTCAAGGACCTGCATATGGTAACTTCCCAGCATCGACTTTTCTCCCCCATCAGTTTTTCCATTTCACTTTCGCAATGCGCTATAATTCTTCCATGTTCGACATCTTTGATACGTAATCATCATAGCAAAACTGACATACTGAAAAAAGCCCCTTTTCATGATGATTTTCAAAATGATTCAATGGCACTAAATGCCTGTTACTTCCTGTTTTTTTACTGATTTTTACAATTTACCATGGAAAAATCCCATATATTTGAAAGGATATACATCAGTATTGACACAATTCATAGTATGACCCTTCTGTCGATTCTTGTGGAATCTAGGACTTTAGACCTATGACAAAAGGTGTAGCACGTCGTTGCGCTACACCTTTTGTTTATCAATCTATATCTTTTCAACCATTCGAGTTTAAGAGGTTTTCAATTTTTCCAGCTCAGGCAGCAATTTTTCGTTCAATACTTTAATAAAGGTACCCTTCATGCCCAGGGAGCGAGACTCGATGACCCCGGCGCTTTCCAGTTTACGCAGCGCGTTTACAATCACGGAGCGGGTAATGCCTACGCGGTCGGCAATTTTCGACGCCACGAGCAGGCCTTCTTTTCCGTCCAGCTCCTCGAAGATGTGCTCCACTGCTTCCAGCTCGCTGTAGGACAGGGAACCAATCGCCATTTGGACGACTGCTTTACTGCGCGCTTCTTCTTCGATCGCCTCAGAGCGCTCGCGCAAGATTTCCATGCCTACTACGGTCGCCCCTACTTCTGCGAGAATCAGGTCGTCATCGACAAATGGGTTGTTGATCCGGCCCAAAATCAGCGTGCCCAGGCGATCTCCTCCGCCCATGATCGGCACAATCGTCGTCCAACCGGCGCGGAATACTTCCTTCATTTCCACAGGAAAAATCGTGTATGGGCTATCTACATCCAGGTTTGCCGACGTTTCTTCCACTTTCAGAAGGCCTTGGCTGTAGTCTTCCGGAAAACGGCGTTCTTCCAGCATTTTCCGAATGCGCGCGTTGTCCATTTCCTGGTGAATGGCAAACCCGAGGAGTTTGCCTTTGCGGCTGACAACAAATGTGTTCGCTTCAATGACATCGCTCAGCACCTGCGCCATTTCATTGAAATTGACGGCATGCCCTGCTGATTTTTGCAGCATGCGGTTAATTCTTCTGGTTTTTGACAGTAGATCCATCTCTATTTCCTCCCAATGTATGCGTGATGCTTTTTGCCTCTTTACAGAATATATCGGCTCAAATCCTTATTGCCCGCAATCGTTCCCAGCTTTTGCTGGACGTACTCGGGGGTGATTTGCACAACTTCCAGGTGAATATCAGGCGCTTCGAAGGACAAATCCTCCAGCAGCTTTTCCAAAATTGTGTGCAGACGTCTGGCACCGATGTTGTCTGTGCTTTGATTGACCTCTGCTGCCAGACGGGCGATCTCCGAAATGGCTTCCGGCGTGAACTCGACGCGAACGCCTTCCGTCTCCAGAAGGGCGATGTACTGCTTCAACAGAGCATTTTTCGGCTCTGTCAAAATGCGCACGAAATCTTCCACAAGCAGGCTGGTCAGCTCGACCCGGATGGGGAAGCGGCCTTGCAATTCTGGAATCAGATCGGATGGTTTCGCCATGTGAAAGGCGCCGGCAGCGATAAACAGGACGTAGTCGGTCTTCACGGGACCGTATTTGGTCATCACCGTAGAGCCCTCCACGATCGGTAAAATATCGCGCTGTACGCCTTCCCGGGATACATCCGGACCACGGCCATCCTTCCCGGCGATCTTGTCAATCTCATCGATAAAGATAATCCCGTGATTCTCAGCCCGACGAATCGACTCCTGCGTAACTTCGTCCATATCCACCAGTCTTTGCGCTTCTTGTTGAATTAATACCTTTCGCGCTTCTTTTATTCGCAATTTTCGTTTCTTCGTCCGTTTCGGCAACAGGCTGCCAAGCATATCCTGCATTTGCATCCCCATTTGTTCTGTACCCGGAACCTGAAACATGTCAAACATCGTGGGAGACTGATCTTCCACATCGATCTCGATCATTTGTTCCTCCAGCTGGCCGTTTGCCAGCTGCCAAGCCACCTGCCTGCGCTGTTGCTCGATGGAGGTGTCTTCCGGGTCGTTCGCAGAGGACTGCTGCTGCTGCTGTCCGCCAAAGAGCATCTCCAGCGGATTTTTAAACGAACTCTGGGGCTTGCGGCCAGGAACCAGTAAGTTGACGATCGCTTCGTTGGCGAGCGTTTCCGCCTTTTCCTTGACGGATTCCATCTTTTCCTGCTTCACGGTGCGAATCGAGGCTTCGACCAAATCCCGAACGATGGACTCTACGTCTCTGCCCACGTAACCCACTTCCGTAAATTTCGTAGCCTCTACCTTGATGAACGGCGCTCCAGTCAGTTTGGCGATCCGCCGGGCAATTTCCGTCTTCCCGACGCCGGTGGGACCGATCATCAATATATTTTTGGGTACGACTTCTTCGATGATTTGTTCCGGCAAGCGGCTGCGACGGTAACGGTTGCGCAAAGCCACGGCAATGGCTTTCTTGGCTTGTGCTTGCCCGACGATGTATTTGTCCAGATGCTCTACAATCTTACGCGGGGTGAATTGCTCAAGATTCAACACGGAAACGTCCTCCCTTATGCTCAATTCATTTCATCAACAACCAGGTTGGTGTTCGTGAATACGCATATTTCCGCAGCCGTAAGAAGAGATGCCTCTGCGATTTCTCGCGCACGTAGATGAGGGGCATATTTTTTCAGTGCCCGTCCAGCAGCGAGCGCAAAGCTGCCTCCCGAGCCGATGGCCAGAATCCCGTCATCCGGTTCGATAATTTCGCCGTTGCCAGATATGAGCAGCAGGTGGTCTTTGTTCCCAACAATCATCATCGCTTCGAGGCGATGCAAAACTTTGTCCAGACGCCATTCTTTTGCCAGCTCGACAGCAGCCCGCTGCAGATTGCCGTGATACTCCTCCAGCTTGCCCTCGAACTTCTCGAACAGCGTGATGGCGTCCGCTACGGATCCGGCGAAACCTGCCAAGACCTCTCCGCGATAAATCCGTCTCACTTTTTTGGCACCATGCTTCATGACCATGCTGTTGCCAAAGGTGACTTGACCATCGCCGGCCATCGCAACAGCCCCATTATGCTGTATGGCAAAGATCGTTGTGGCATGAAACTGTTCCATGACTGATTCCTCCCGTTCTACGTACGTTTGGCGGAACCGGTATCGCGCGTGTGCGCACGCGGATGTGCGGTGTCGTATACATGGCGGAGCCGCTCCTTGGTCACGTGCGTGTACACCTGTGTCGTCGAGATATTGACATGCCCGAGCAGTTCCTGTACGGTGCGCAGGTCGGCGCCGCCATTGAGCATGTGGGTAGCAAATGTATGACGAAACGTATGCGGCGACACGTGCAGATGGAGAGCGTACGTCTCGACGTATTTGTCGATCACGCGGCGAACGCTGCGATCGGATAACGGCTCGCCACGATAATTGACGACTAGATATCCATGCTCTTCGTTATCAGCCAATAGCTTTGGTCTTCCATACTCTAGGTATGTCCGAAGAGCCTCGCAGGCATAACTTCCTACGGGCACATAGCGTTCTTTTGCCCCTTTTCCAAAAACGAGCGCGACACCCATACTCGGATTGATTGCATCCATAGAAAGCGTAACCAACTCCGAGACACGAATGCCGCTTGCGTACAGCAATTCAAATATCAGCCGATCCCTTAAGCCTAACGGAGTGGATGTATCAGGCAGATCAAAAAACATTTGCACTTCTTGCGGATACAAAAAAGTAGGAAGTTTCTTCTCCATCTTTGGAGTCGAAACGAGTTGGAATGGATTTTGTTCTAGCTGCTCTTCACGCATCAGGAAACGATACAGGCTTCGCAAGCTGGACAGCTTGCGGGCAATGCTTCGCCTGGAGAGACCTTTTTTCGCCAAATGCGCGAGGAAGGAGCGGCCATGCAAATAAGAAACAGCAGCAAATACGGTGATTTGGTGCTGTTCCATAAAAGCGACAAATTCGCGGATATCTGCCACATACTGCTTCACCGTGTGAGGAGAGGCGTTCTTTTCGATTTGCAAATATTGGGCAAACATCGCAATTTCTGCAGAGTTGTGTTGCGAAATGTCCATGTGGGATGCACCCTCCCCAAAGCATTTATATAGTACCACAGTCGAATTTCGGATTACAATGTTAATTGTGTCGTTCTTGTGTAAAATTCTGAATTGTATCTAGCGCCCGCTCAGCGAGCCTTTCGTTCTTTTCCCGCTTGTTCCGAATCTTCACAGGCAATTCCGGAACCAGTCCGAAATTCGCATTCATCGGCTGAAAATGCTTCGAATCTGCTGTCGTGATGTAGTTTGCCATGCTGCCCATGACCGTCTCTGGGGGAAGGACCAGCGGCTCTTCTCCTTTGACCAACCGGGCAGCATTCCGTCCAGCGAGCAATCCCGATGCTGCCGATTCCACGTATCCTTCCACACCGGTCATCTGCCCGGCGAAGAACAATGTCTCGCGCGCTCTATATTGATACGTCGGCTTCAGCAGTTTAGGTGAGTTGATAAACGTATTTCGATGCATGACGCCGTATCGCACGATCTCGCAGTTTTCCAGTCCCGGGATCAGTGAGAAAACGCGCTTTTGCTCCGGCCACTTCAAATGGGTCTGGAAGCCTACGATGTTGTACAGCGTCGCGGCACCATTGTCCTGGCGAAGCTGCACGACCGCATAAGGCTTTTTGCCTGTTCGCGGATCGATCAAGCCCACTGGCTTTAACGGACCAAACAACATGGTCTGACGTCCGCGCTTGGCCATGACTTCGATCGGCATGCAGCCTTCAAAGAATACTTCTTTCTCGAAATCCTTGAGCAAAACGGCCTCTGCTGCGATCAGCTCTTCGTAGAAGCGGTCGAATTCTTCTTCGGACATGGGGCAGTTCAAGTAGGCCGCCTCGCCCTTGTCATAACGCGAAGCTACGAATACTTTCTCCATGTCGATCGAGTCCTTCTCCAGGATCGGGGCAGCCGCATCGTAGAAGTAGAGGTAATCTTCCCCTGTCAACTCTCTCAGCTTTTCGGACAAGGCCGGGGACGTCAGAGGGCCGGTCGCCAAGACGACACCCCCCTCCGGAATCTCCGTCATTTCCTCCGAGATGACCTCGACCAGCGGGTGATTGCGGACCGCCTCCGTGACGTAATCGGCGAATTCGTGACGATCCACTGCGAGAGCGCCCCCGGCGGGTACGGCGCAACGGTCCGCTGCACGGATGATGACCGAATCGAACCGACGCATCTCTTCCTTTAATACTCCTACGGCGTTCGTCAGCGAGTTGGCCCGCAAGGAATTGCTGCACACCAGCTCGGCGAACTTGTCAGTATGATGAGCCGGTGTCTGCATTTTGGGTCTCATTTCATAAAGTTTCACGGGCACGCCAGCCTGGGCGATCTGCCAGGCGGCTTCACTTCCTGCCAGCCCGGCACCCACAACGGTGATGGTCTGTTGTGTCATGATGGTAATCCTCCAAGCGTTAAAATCTCCTCAGGAGTCTGCTTCCTCCTGATAGTCGCATTTCGTGCAAACGACACTGACGCCTTGCTTCTTGCGTTTCTTTTCCACGAGCATGCTGGAGCACTTCGGGCACGGTCTGGCAATCGGTTTGTCCCAGGAAACAAAATCGCATTCCGGATAGCGGGTGCAGCCGTAAAAAATACGGTTCTTCTTTGATTTACGTTCAATAATCTCTCCGGTTTCACATTGCGGGCACTTTACCCCGGTTTCTTTGACAATCGGCTTGGTATTGCGGCACTCCGGGAAGCCCGAGCAGGCGAGGAACTTTCCGAAGCGCCCCAGCTTGTAGACCATGACGCGGCCGCACAGCTCACAAGTCTCATCGGATTCTTCGTCTTTCAGCTCGACTTCTTTCATTTCTTCTTCGGCGACCGCCACCCGTTTGGCAAAGTCATCGTAGAAGGCATCCAGCACGTTCACCCAATCCGTGATGCCTTCTTCGATGCTGTCCAGCCCGTTTTCCATGTTGGCCGTAAACTCCGCATCGATAATCTCGGGAAAAAATTCCTCGACGAGCGTGATGACGATCTCGCCCAGCTCCGTCGGAACGAAGCGTTTCTCCTCAAGGGCGACGTATCCGCGCTTTTGGACGGTCTCCAAAGTAGGTGCGTAGGTAGAAGGCCGACCGATGCCAAGCTCCTCCAGCGTCTTCACCAGACGCGCTTCGGAGTATCGGGGCGGCGGCTGCGTAAAGTGCTGGGTGGGCTCGATCTCTTGCTGCTCCAATGTCTGTCCCTCTTCGATCGGCGGCAGGAAGCTTTCCTCTTCGGTCCCGTCATCGTTTCCTTCAATGTATACCTTCATGAAGCCGGGAAACTTGACCTTGGAACCGCTCGCACGAAACGTCACCTCGCCCGCCGCGATGTCGACGCTCATCGTATCGAGTACAGCCGATGACATCTGACTCGACAGGAAGCGCTCCCAGATCAGCCGATAGAGGCGGAGCTGATCCCGGGACAAAAACTCCTTGATCTCGTCCGGCGTCCGCATGACCGCTGTAGGCCGAATGGCTTCGTGGGCATCCTGCGCATTTTCATTCTTGGCTTGTGCGCGCGGTTCGGACAGGACGTATTCCTCCCCGAATTTTTCCCGTATGTATTCTTTCGCTTCCTCTTGGGCGGTTACGGATATGCGTGTCGAATCGGTACGCATGTACGTGATCAAACCGACGGCGCCTTCTTTGCCGCCAACGTCGATCCCTTCATACAGCTCCTGGGCGATCCGCATCGTCTTGGCCGTGCGGAAATTCAGCTTGCGAGCGGCTTCCTGCTGCAGCGAGCTGGTGATGAACGGCGGAGCCGGATTGCGTTTGCGCTCGCGCTTGGTCACTTTTTGCACGACATACGGCTGATCGGCCATCCGCTTGTATGCTTCCTGGACGTCAGCTTCGGACTTCAGTTCGATCTTTTCGTTCCCGTAGCCGTAAAATTTCGCTTCAAACGCTTTTCCATTGCTGATCAGCTTGCTTGCGATCGTCCAGTATTCTTCTGGAAGGAACTGCTGAATTTCCCGTTCGCGGTCCATGATCAGCTTGACGGTTACGGATTGCACGCGACCGGCGCTTAAGCCTTTGCGCACTTTTTTCCAGAGGATCGGACTGATGTTGTAGCCCACCAATCGGTCCAGAATGCGGCGTGCCTGCTGGGCGTTTACCAAATCCATGTTGATGTGGCGCGGATGCTTGAAAGCTTCCTTGATGGCGTCCTTCGTAATTTCATTAAAGACGACGCGCAGCGGCTGGCTCATGTCCAAGCCGAGGTATTGCGCCAAATGCCAGGCAATCGCTTCTCCTTCGCGGTCCGGGTCAGCCGCCAGATATACTTTCTTTACTTTTTTGGCGGAATCCTTCAGTACCTTCAGGATGTCGCCTTTGCCGCGAATGGTTATGTATTTGGGCTCAAAGTCGCGCGTTACGTCTACCCCCATCTGGCTCTTCGGGAGATCGCGCACGTGACCCATAGAGGCTTTGACAATGTATTTGCTACCCAGATATTTTCCAATGGTTTTCGCTTTCGCAGGGGATTCTACGATTACGAGCGTATCAGCCATTTTTTTCCTCCCCTTTTCGTAAGGAATCTTCCCTATTATTAAATATGCTTATCCGATTTGTCAAACACTTGCAAGGCATAGGGGAGAAGGAGGAAGCTTTATCGCCTCGCGAAATACCCTCCAGGCAGGCTGACAACCTTTCCTTTTGCTTCCAGTTGGAGGAGGCTCCGATGCAGCATTTGCCTTGCCTTTGCGGGTAGCAGAACCGTCAACTCGTCCTGATGCGTGCCTTCGGGAGACATCGCCTCCAGGACGGCAATTTCGAACTCATCGAGCTTTTCCGCAGCCGTCGTGCAAGCCTGTGTGCTCCGGGCATCCAGGAACGGCAGCAGGCGGCTCCATTCCTCCAGCACATCCGCACTTGATGTTACTAGCTTTGCACCTTGTTTGATCAAGTTATGCGGACCTGTGCTCACAGGTGAAAAAATCGAGCCCGGAACCGCAAAAACGTCCTTTCCCTGCTCGAGCGCGCAGTCCGCTGTCACCAGCGATCCGCTCTTCTCTGCTCCTTCCACCACGACAATTCCCAAACTGAGCCCGCTGATAATCCGATTTCGCTCCGGGAACAAGCCGGGCAAAGGGAGTGTCCCGGGCGGATACTCAGAAACCAGGAGGCCCAACGACTCCATCTTGCGGTACAGCTCGCGATGTCCCGCCGGGTAGATCTGATCGATCCCGCTTCCGAGAACGCCAATTGTTTTGCCTCCTGCTCGCAGGGCGGCCTGATGGGCTTCGCCGTCGATTCCGTACGCCAGGCCGGACACGATGACAAGCCCGTGCTGCGACAATTCCTTGGCCAAATGGGCACAGCATGCTTTTCCGTACGGAGTGGGTCTGCGCGAGCCGACTACGCCAATGGACGGCTGATGCAGCAAGGAAGCGTCTCCCTTGCAGTAAAGGGTGAGCGGGAAATCGGGGATCTGACGCAGCTGGTCAGGATAATCGTTGTCCAAAAAACAAAGATAGCGGCTAGCGCTTTTCTCCCTCTGATCGACAAGGATTCGCGCTTTTTCTTCCTTTATATGTAGGCAAACCTGCTCTGATACCTTCGCCGGCAGCTTCCCTGACTTGTTCAGCGTTGGCCAGTCTCGCACCACGTCCGCAAAAGAGCCGTACATCTCGTACAGGGTGCGAATCCGTTTTCTTCCGAGTCCTGGTACTATGGACATCACGTACAACCAATCTCTCTCCCGCATGCCTTCCATCGCCATCTCCTCGCTCCCCGCCCACAATCGGGCTGTCTCGAGAGCTATTGTAGCGAAAGACTGCGGGGCGTTCAAAAAGAAAAGGCTGACAAGTCGCCGCTTGTCCGCCTTTTTCGTCCAATCAAGCTTATTTGCTCAACACTTTGTCGAGCAAGCCGCGTTCTTTCAGCACCTCAACGAGGGTTTCGCCGATAACAGCAGGTGTTTTCGCTACGCGTACACCGCAAGCTTCGAGCTTCGCGATTTTTTCAGCAGCTGTCCCTTTGCCACCGGAAATGATCGCACCGGCATGGCCCATGCGTTTTCCTGGAGGCGCCGTTTGCCCGCCGATGAAGCCTACCACTGGCTTCTTCATGTTTGCTGCGATCCAATCAGCAGCTTCTTCTTCTGCCGTACCGCCGATTTCACCGATCATGATCACGGCTTCGGTGTCCGGATCTTCGTTGAACATTTTCAGTACATCGATGAATTCCAGCCCTTTTACAGGGTCTCCACCGATACCGACCGCAGTGGATTGACCGATGCCGCGGGTCGAAGTTTGGTGAACCGTTTCATACGTCAAGGTACCGGAGCGGGAAACGATTCCAACTTTACCTGGAGTATGGATGTAACCAGGCATGATCCCAATTTTACACTCGCCTGGAGTGATCACGCCAGGGCAGTTTGGTCCGACTAGCTTGGTTTTCTTGCCTTTCATGTAGCGTTTTACTTTCACCATGTCCAGAACCGGGATGCCTTCCGTGATGCAGATAACCAGATCCAATTCAGCGTCAACCGCTTCCATGATGGCGTCAGCAGCAAACGGAGGAGCTACGTAGATCACGGAAGCGTTTGCGCCAGTTTTCGCAACGGCTTCGGCTACTGTGTTGAAAACCGGGATTCCATCTACCTCCGTACCGCCTTTACCTGGTGTTACACCGCCCACCATTTGCGTACCGTACTCAACGGCTCCGCGAGTGTGGAACAGACCGGTTGCGCCGGTAATCCCTTGCGTAATCACTTTTGTATGTTTATTTACGAGAATACTCATCCGTATTTTCCCCACCTTTTTTACGTATCTAACATCCCGGATTACTTCACCAAAGATACGATTTTTTCAGCGCCGTCTGCCATGGATTCAGCAGCTACGATGTTCAAACCGGACTCGTTGAGAATTTTCTTGCCAAGGTCTACGTTCGTACCTTCGAGGCGAACAACGAGAGGTTTGTCCAGTTTGATTTGTTTTGCAGCGTTCACAACGCCGTTTGCAATAATGTCACACTTCATGATGCCGCCGAAGATGTTCACGAAGATGCCTTTTACTTTTTCGTCGCGAAGGATGATTTTGAACGCTTCGGTTACTTTCTCTTCGGTAGCGCCGCCGCCTACATCGAGGAAGTTTGCAGGATCCCCGCCGTAGAATTTCACGATGTCCATCGTTGCCATGGCCAGACCGGCACCGTTTACCATGCAGCCGATGTTGCCGTCGAGAGCGATGTAGGAAAGGTCAAATTTGGAAGCTTCGATTTCTTTTTCGTCTTCCTCTTCAAAGTCGCGCATGGACACGATGTCCGTATGACGATACAGGGCGTTGCTGTCGAAGTTCAGTTTGGCGTCGAGAGCCATGACTTCGCCGTCGCCAGTGACAACCAACGGGTTAATTTCTGCGATCGAGCAATCTTTTTCCACAAATGCTTGGTACAGGCTCAGCATGAACTTGGCAGCCTTATTGATCAGTTCTTTTGGAATGTTGATCGCATAAGCCAGACGGCGAGCTTGGAAAGCGTTCAGGCCTGTCACGGGATCAATCACTTCTTTGAAGATTTTTCCCGGAGTGTTGGCTGCTACTTCCTCGATCTCCGTCCCGCCCTCTTCGGACGCCATCATCACTACGCTGCCAGTTGCACGGTCTACAACCACACCCACGTAGTATTCTTTCTTAATATCGCAGCCTTGTTCGATCAGGAGGCGCTTGACTTCTTTACCTTCCGGGCCTGTTTGGTGAGTCACCAGTACCTTGCCGAGAATTTCCCGCGCATACGTGCGCACCTCGTCCAGATTTTTGGCCACTTTCACGCCGCCCGCCTTCCCGCGGCCGCCTGCGTGAATTTGCGCTTTTACCACAACGACTTGGGTGCCCAGCTCTTCCGCAGCTTCCACAGCTTCATCCACTGTGAAGGCAACGCGGCCTTCAGGAACTTTCACACCGTACTGCTTAAGTATCTCTTTACCTTGATACTCATGAATGTTCATTCTCCATCCTCCTATGGCAGATAAAGATCGGCAGGCATAATGACTGATGCATAAACAAATGTCTGTTCCAGTCAAAACCGCCACTATCAGTGCAACAGTTACTATTTTACGATAAAAATCGCAAAAGTGGTAGTCATATTGTTCTCTTTATCGTGACCCGAATAAATCGGCTTCATGAGACATTCCTTATTTTTGTGCGGGCTCGATTACTTTCCAAATCGCCATTTGTAATTGATTATGGGCGTACCACCGGTCATCGATCCGAAAATACAGGGAATAAAAAATGACCGTCCGTTCCTCGCCGCTCACCTGAAACTGCAGGCGATACTGTTCCGGACCTGCCTGCTGGGGCGGCTTCTCCAGCAGCACTCCTGTCTTCAGCATCCGCACCGCCTGATGCGCCAGACCCTGCTCGACCGTGCTCTGGGTGACATCCAGATCCACCTCGCCCACTTTCATTGGTCCGCTTGCCTGTACCCGGATCATCGTTGCCTTGAAAAGCTTTTCGATCGGGTCGTTTGCTTTTTCCTTGGGCACCAAATATTCCGTCAAGCGGGAAAACATCGTTCCATCGACATGAAAGTAGTGTGTATCCCGACCGAACGGTACCGAGATGAGCGTCGGCGTCAGGACTGTCACCTCAAGCGGTCTCTCCGCGGACTCCATGCGCAGACGGTAATGGGGATAAAGCGGCTCCTGCTTTTCGTTGCTGTCGCCCTCCGGCACCGCCTCGCTGAGCACTTTGCGGATGTAGCCGGTTTCCGCCTGCGGCAGCTCCCGCGATTGGGACAAGTCGTCGGCGCTCAGCAAGATGCTGTCCTCCTGCAGCGTCATCAAGCCCTTGCCCGTCAGACGGTGAATCCATTGATAAAACGTGATGGCGCCCGGACCTCGATAGGTACTCTCCCCAAATTGGCTCGCCTTTTCGCCCACCGAAACGACCAGCGGTGCCAGCTGTTTTCGATAGAGAACAAGGGTAATGCGCACATCCTCTTGCTTCAGCGCGTCGCTGGACTGCTGCAGGTCTTTTCCCTGGCTTTGGAGTTCGCTGAGAAACACGGGCAAATCCAGCGACACTTCCTGTCCCTCTGTCGACATGACGGTGACACGTTCAACCGTCCCCAGCTCTGATTCGATTCGATTTTTCATGTCTGTTTCCGTTTCTCTGGTATGCTGCGCACAACCTGTCACTACCGTGCATGCCACCACGATGGTCAGCAAATAGGCACGAAAAGACGATTTCATGCAGCACTCCTCCTTCGTGTGTACAATCTGTCAGAACATCCTACAGAAGGCCCAATCGACGGCTAATTTCACTGCCAAGCTTTCGTTTCACGTAAATTTCCCCGATTTGATGCGGGTCCTTCACCAGGACCGAGCGGTTGTTCGTGCGGATGACGACATATTTTTCTCCATTCTTGTCCAATCCGCAAATCAGCTCAGAAGCGACCTCCACAAAAATGGCGACCACGTATTGATCCTGCACTTTTTTCAAAGAGATCTTCGGGAACGGCGAAAGCAGCGGCGACGTCTTGTCCTGGATGTATTGCGTAATCGCCAGGATGTACTTGTCCGGGTCGCCGTACTGTTCGATCTCGTGGTTGATGCCCGTGATGGCCCCTTCGTCCGTGATGCCGAGAAACAGATTTCCGTTGTTTGAATTGGCAAACGCCACAATCGTCTTGATAATGCCGCTTTTCGACAACAAAAAGTCGCGTTTGAATTCAATCATGTCATTTTCTCCCAGCTGGGTAGCCACGACCGGATCATCCACTCGCCCCAAGTAGCGGAATCGGCTGATCGCCCCCAGCCGATAGACGTATTCCTCAAAGATGTCGGCCGGCAGGGAGAGCTCCTCCAATAAGGCATCTGTGTTCTGCCACAATTTATACGTTTGCGGCGAGAAACACATGTCAAACAAAACGGAGCTTCCCAGCGAACGAATGTTCATCCCGATGGCAGCAGACTGCACGGGTGCAGGCGAGTAGGGCGGGTCGCTCTCCACCTCCAGCACCCCGGAATGGAGCAAATAGTCAAAATAGTGGCGAGGCAGGGACACCCGGTGCTTGAGCAAATCCCGGTCGGCATGGCCGCGTCTCGTTTCGTGATAAAAATCAAAATCGACGTCTTGTTCTGTCAGTTGAGTCACGACTGCTACAAATGAACAATGATGGCGCATGTTTTCCCTCGTTCTTTTGATTTAGCAAACCGTAGTACGTTGGTCATATTTTACAAGAAGACTTCGGGTATTGCCTAGTTTTTTCTAAGATTGATAGGCGTTCAGGATGGTCTGCAGCTTCAGGGAGTAGCCGATATCGCCTTTGATCTTGAGTTTACCCGTCATGAAAGCCGCCTATCGCGTGGGGATTGGCATTTATTTTTTCGGCCAGGCTCGTTATAGTTTGCTCAACGGACACTTTTTTCACTCGCTTTCCTTTTAGCTTTGGACCACTTCTACCATTTTACGCGTTTTTCTCGAATCTTTCGCAACGACAAAAAAAGAAAAGCCGGAGTTTCCGGCTCACTTCACTCTAACCGCTGTCCCAGTCGCAATGATCATCATCATGCCTTCGCGCATAGTTTCAAAGTCGAGATCGACTCCAATGACGGCATTCGCCCCGAGCGCTCTCGCCTTTTCTTTCATTTCGCGGATCGCCGCTTCGCGTCCTTCTGCCAGCTTGTTTTCATACGTACCGCTTCTCCCCCCGATGATGTCCGTAATTCCTGCCAGAAAATCGCGGACTACGTTTGCCCCCATGATGACTTCACCGCTCACGATGTCCAGGTACGCTTCGATTTCTTTTCCTTGCAAGGTGCTTGTCGTCGCAGCAATCATTGCAAATGCCTCCTGTAATTTCAAGTTCCATGCTTGGCTACTCTTCGTAAGACGATGGATGCTCGCACAAGTCACACATTTTCTTGGAGCGGTCACTTGCCATCCATCAGTGTATGCGCTTCTCCATGCTGCTATTCACCTGGGCGAACGCCCTGCTGCTCATACCGTGCCAAGCGAGGAGCTCTTCTGCATTTTGGCCGCAGTCGACAACAGGCTTGCCTGGGCAATGTGCTCCCGGAGCGATCGCGCAAAAAAGTCCGGCTCGCGAAACCCGTCGAGATGGCCTACCGCCGCCGTAATGTTGACCTGTCCGATCTCCGTCGGTTTTTCAATCGCGTCTATGCAATGCCGTACCCGCTCTTCCCTACCTGTCGTGAGCATGATGAATTCATCCCCGGCATAGCGGCACAAATGATCCGACTTCTCATCGGCCAGATCTGTGAGAATCCCGGAAAACCAGCGAATCACATCGTCGCCGAACGGATGACCGTAAACTTTATTGATCTTGCCAAAATCGTTGACATCAATGAAAAGCAAATGAAACGGCTGGCCCTCTCTGAGCCATTTTTTCCCGATGCATTGGATGTACGGCGCCCGGTACAGGCCGGTCAACGGATCGAGATATTCCGCGATCTTCAGCTGGACCGCCTCTCTGGACACGACGCCAACCAGCTCTTGTCCGTCCATGACGAGCAGCAGATCATCGTCGCAAGCCTGCAGGAAGGACAGCGCCTCCCATATGTGATGCTCGGAAAAAATGTATTTGGGCTGCCTGTTCATGGCGTCCGCCACAATACGGTTGGGATGGGTGGAACGAATCTCGCGCGAGGTAACAATCCCCATCAGTTCTCCGTGGTCCATGACGACCAACGCATCTTTGCCGCACTCATTCATACGCTCTGCTGCATAGGATACGCTCTTGTCAGAGCTGATGGTGCAGACAGCCGTCGTCATGATTTCGGAGATTTCCATAGCAAATCGACCTCCCGCTGCACCGACATGGCTATCTTCATCTCGGAACGCAGAACCATCGATTCACTGATCATTCGTTCCGCTTCTTCCAAAATGATCGTCATCAGCACTTGTTCATCGATCATTTGGAGCAAGGAAGTGCGAAGGAGCACAGCTTCAATTTTCGGGTGATCCATTTTGATGAGGGTGAACTGTTCGGGAGACAAGGCTTCTGCCATTCTCCGAACAGCTTCCGGTCCGATCGGTGCTTTCCTGCCAACGATGAGCATATCCTGCATCGGGGGAACTTCAAATTCAGATATTTTCAGGCTTATGATTGCTTTTCTAGTTGCGACATTGCTCTCACCAATCATATGTACTCCTCCATTCCATACGGGCATGTTCTACTCGCCCAATAAACCTCCTGGCTTTCCGAACAAATACCCTTGCCCGATCGAGACTCCCAGAGAAGCCGCGCAGGCAAAATCATCTTCTTCCTCCACACCTTCCAGAATCAGTTGTGAATCGTTGCGGCAAAACTCGACGAACAGTCTCACTACTTTTTGCTTGTTTTGAGAAACGGACAAATGTTGCGAAAAATAACGATCCAACTTGATGAAATCGGGAGCGATCTCGAGTATTTTTCGGAAGGTCGTCGTCCCGTCTCCCACATCATCCAAGGCGATCAAAAAGCCCATCTCCCGCAAGGATTGCACGCGTTGGAGAAAGATCGGCTCACTCCATATTTTCCCTTCCATGACTGACTCGTTGATTTCCAGCACGATTTGGGGCAGCCATTCCGAATAATCACGAGCAAGCTGCTCGATAAAAGAGGGAAATGAGGCTTCCACGATCGTCGAAGGAAAAACATTCACAAACAACAACTCGCTCTTGGAACGACCCGGGGCGTGAAAAAAGGACAAAAGAGCGTAGCACAAGGAATGGGTATCCAGTTCTGCCAATGCGTTCGTATCTTTGGCCTGCTGGAACAACGCTTCCGGATGGACATTCGCCCTGCTGCGAAGGAGTGCCTCGTACCCGATTCGACTTTTTTCCGGGAGTCTGCAGATCGGCTGAAATGCATGATAGTATTCCTTTTCTACAAATAGCTTCGCAATGCTTTCCATCAGTTTTCCTTTCCCGTCCCCGCTTCTCGTAAAAGGTGCACACAGCGAAAACGCTACTCCCACAAAAGAAAAGTAACGACTGAAAGCCTGCTCTTTTGGAAGCCGCGGGAAGTGATCAAAATACGAAAAACATGATCGCTGCGATCATCGTTAGTTTCCGCCTAGACGCTCTTGTTGCCTGCTCCCTATCCATCACGATAGGAATAAATGAGTAGAATCCCAGGTCAATCGTTCGACATCATATGTCTTTATTCCTACTCATTCGCCAATATTAGGCAAATTCCTTCCAAATACCCACAAAAAACTAGGACTCTCCTATTTTGTCACGAATTTGTTAATTTTATGGACTTTTCAGCAGACAATGCCGGAAACAAACACCCATCGGCGGGCAGAACATATATTGACAGGGAAGTCACTGCGATGCGAAAGGATGAAACGGTTATGGCAGATTCCACCACCCGTTCCATGAGCGTATCGGCCGGGCACTCCTTTGCCCTCACGCTCGATGCCAACCCGACGACCGGATATCAATGGTTTTTATCGAATCCTCCGGACAGGCGTTTCCTGGCGCTGCTCTCCAACGAATACGTCCCCCCATCAGCTGCGCGGATCGGTCAGGGCGGTCATCAGGTGCTGACCTTTCACGCCTTGCAGCCCGGGATGACATCCATTGCCTTGAAATATTGCCGCCCTTGGGATCATTTGGACTGCGGCAGCTTTTCTTTTACCATCGTGCGCATCATCTAGCAAACCCGCCACATCTTAGCCTAACAGAACGTAGTCAGCTAGCACTCCTTCATCGCTTGGGTTGGTCTACCCGTGCGATTGCCGCAGAACTCAAACGGCACCCTTCCACCATTGCGCGCGAGTTAAAGCGAGGGTATGGGGTAGAAGAATATCAGGCTGAGGCTGCTCATGCGTCTTACGCGAAACGGCGGGAACGTTCTGTTTCGAGGAGGGCCTGTCGAAACACGTGGTCGATGGAACGTAGGCAAGTCCATTCAGCAGCGCCCCAAAGAAGTGAGAAAACGTGACAGTTTTGGTCACTGGGAGCTCGATACGGTGGTTTCCAGTCGGGGAAAAAGTAAAGCATGCGTTGCTACGTTCGCTGAGCGTAAGACACGTCTCTATCCAGCGCCCGATAGCGGATCGCTTCGGCCATGTGCGTCGCCCCGATCTGCTCGCAGCCTTCCAAATCCGCGATGGTCCTGGCTACTTTGACGATCCTGTCGTAGGCTCGCGCACTCAATCCCAGCGTCTCAAAGGCAAGCTGGAGCAGCTCCTGGCTCTCCCTGTCCAGCGCGGCAAAGCGGCGCAGCTCGCTTCCGTTCATCACGCTGTTGAAAGGGCAGCCCTGTCGCTGGGCGTATCTCCTTTCCTGAATGGCTCTCGCCTGCTCTACCCGGCTGCGGATGTCGGCGGACGATTCTTCCGTCGTTCGTTGGTTCAACAGCTGGACAGGCACTCGCGGCACCTCGAGATGGAGATCGATCCGGTCCAGGAGCGGCCCGGACAGCTTCGAGCGGTATTTCATGATTTGCTGCTGCGTACACGTGCATGCCTGCTGGTCTCTGGTGCCAAAGAAGCCGCAGGGACAAGGATTGCACGAACCGATCAGCAAGAACCGGGCAGGAAACGTAAAGACTTGTCTCGCCCTGCCGATCGTCACCACGCCCGCTTCCAACGGCTGGCGCAGCACCTCCAGTACGTGCCGGGAGAACTCGGGCATCTCATCGAGAAACAGAATGCCGCCATGAGACAGGCTGCACTCTCCGTGACGCGGGATTTGTGCGCCCCCGCCGATCAAGGCCGTCGCCGTAATCGTATGGTGCGGGGAGCGAAACGGCCTCTCCAAAATGAGCCCGCTCATCCGCGTCAGCTGTCCCGCAATGCTGTGTATTTTCGTCACTTCATAAGATTCTTCGGTCGTCATTTGCGGCATGATGCCTGGCAGACAGGTAGCCAAGAGCGTCTTGCCGGATCCGGGCGGCCCGACGAGGATCACGTTATGAAACCCGGCGGCGGCTATTTCGAGGCCGCGCTTGACGAATTGCTGGCCGTATACGTCGGCAAAGTCCGGGGCTGTCCGGTGATGCCTTGCTCCGGCAGAAGCGGACGCAGATGCAGATAGTTCGGAAGCGAGTGCTTCCAGGTCGTGATTCCAATAGCGAACAGCCGCAAGCAAGTCCGGAGCCGGAAGGACAGCGATCTCGACCAGCCGCGCTTCCGGGGCATTTTGTACAGGCAGAATCACGTGGGTAAATCCGGCTTTTTTGGCTTCCAGCAGGATCGGCAGCACGCCCGTGACAGGGCGCAGGGAACCATCCAGGGCGAGCTCCCCCACGATGAGGATTCGCTCCGGGCGGGGAACGATCTGCTTGGAAGCAAGCAAAATGCCAAACGCAATTGCCAGGTCAAAGCCTGATCCTTCCTTGCGCAAATCGGCGGGAGCCAGATTAACGGTAATCCGCTGCATCGGATAATCAAAGCCTGCATTGCGCAATGCGGCACGAACACGGTCCCGCGCTTCCTTCACAGCCGAGCCGCCGAGACCGACCAGATCAAACTGCGGCAATCCGTTGGCAATATCCGTCTCCACCGACACGACCATGCCGTCGATGCCAAAAACCGTGCCGGAATAACTGCATGCGTACATCGTTCGTCCCCCTTCCCTCTGTAGCGTAGGGAAAGACAGAGGGGGGCGGCAAGTTTTTCTGGGGAAAGCAAGGCGGGCATCCCGGACTTTGAAAAAGCTTGCAGCGGCTCTGCAGTGTTCGTAAATATTCTTCTGGTGCAAGTCCGCTATTTTCGTATAGGTTTCTGAACCAATGAAAACAATCCTGCACGCTCCCCCTCATCCGCCGAGTTTGCCCTTCCTTCTTCCCCACTTTTCTGCTGTGAAATGAACGATGCCGTGTAGAAGCAGCAGCACGATCCCCATTTGAATCGCATGGTCAGCCAGATTGAGGATGCCATCGCCGGAGCGGGACACCAGGAAATCCGTCACCTTGCCGAACATGATCCGATCCAGCGCATTTCCAATCGCTCCTCCAACTAAGAGCCCCAACCCTGCGTTGATCAGGATGCCCTTCGGTGCTTCATGCTTGCGGTAATAGAGAACGCCCGCGACAAACAAAATGGCTGCCAAAGCAAACAGGCGGGCATACCCTTGCAGCAGGCTGAATGCCATGCCGGCATTCTCGTAATGAGTGAGCTGAAGCGTGCCGAGATAGACCGTTTCCCCGACTGCGAGCGACGACCGCACGATGTACTTGGAAAGCTGGTCGGCGAGCAGTGCGAGGAGTGCGGGTACATAAAAAAACATGAGATCCCTCTCTCTCCGCTGTTGACCTTGGGATACCAAAAACCCTCTTATGGTCGCGACACAATGAGAGGGTCCTGCGATATTGCTCTATTCTACCATAATCTTGCTGTCCCTGGTTTCCCCTCCCTGTCAGAGCTGTCCTCCGAGAGGCTCTCCCTTTCGCTTGCACTTTCCTTTTTTCTTGGCGGTCACGACTCCATCCTCCACCGTAGCCACGGAGGAATCCGAAGTGCTCCACGTCGCTTTGCTGCCCTTCAATTCCTTGTCGTCATAAAACAGCTCGATGGTTTCTTTCTTGCCTTTTTTGATGGAAATCGAAGTGTCTTCTGCTTCCAGCAGCTTGGCATCCTTCACGGTTACTTCGATCTCGACCGATTCGCCTTTGTACTTCGCCGTGATGATTGCGGTGCCTTTCGCTTTTGCCGTAACGACGCCCTTGCTGACTGTGGCCACCGCTTCATTGGTGGAAGCCCAGCCTGGGACTGCACCGTCGTCTGGGCAGCATAGGTACTTGCCGGAAGCCCCGCATGTACGGCACATACCGTAGCGAGGGCTAGCGTCAAGGCTTGGAGAAACTTCCTTGTCATTCGAATCATGATTTACCTTCCAATGGTTTTCCTCTATCCTGTTTGACGTATGATGGGGAAAAATGTCACATTGGTCTCCCTGTTTTTTTGAAAAACATTTGTTTTATTTTCTCACTTTGTTTACTCTATAAATGGTTCGAATTTTCCGATGTATGTTAGAACGGGATATTTATTCCCAGAAGCTGCGGCAGTCTGCTGGCAGCACATGAACACAGACGTAGAGAGAAGAAGGGGGAAGGATGCCATGTCACTAAAATTGCAGGCCTTGTTGACATGTCTGGAGGACATCCAGGCGAGCCAATCCGAAGACGCAAGCGTGGCGCTGGCGGATACGGAAAAGCTCATCGCTTTTTTGAAATGTGACGCCTTGGATCTGGTGATCACGCCAGGTACGCCCATTACGGAGATCAAGGGCACGGTAACGGAAAAAGCGCTGACAAGCGGAAAGAAAACGTCCCGGGAGCAAGGAGCCGAGGCCCTCGGAGTTCCTTACGTCGCAACGTCGACGCCTGTTTTCGAGGATGGCGCTCTGGTCGGCTGCCTCACCATCTTGACCGCGAATACCAAAATCGAAAACATCCGCTCTATCTCTTCCACGCTGGCTGCAACCGTAGAGGAAATGACTGCTACCGCAGATCAGGTGGCCACCGCTTCGATCCATGTGAACGAACAAATCCTCGCCGTCTCCAGCGAAGCCCGATTCGTCACGAGTGAGATCGAAAAAATCTCCAAGATTCTCTCCTTCGTCAACGATATGGCGTCCCAGTCCCACATGCTCGGATTGAATGCAGCGATCGAAGCAGCCCGAGCTGGCGAACATGGCCGCGGCTTCAGCATCGTCGCCAACGAAATCCGCAAAATGGCGTCGCAAAGCAAGGAAGCCTCCCAGGAAATCCAGACGCAATTGAAAGTCATTGAGTCCTCCATGAACACAATGAACGTCTCCTTTCAAACCGTCACCTCCGAGGCGCAGAACCACTCTGCGAGCATCCAGGAGCTCCGAGCAGCGTTCGAGCACATCGCAGGCACGGCCACGGAGCTGTACGACCAGATCAAATAGCAATGCTTTTCCGCCCTGTGCTTGTCCCGCCGCGCAGGGCTTTCTTTTTGCCCCAAAAAAAATGCTCCCCGGCAGCAGCGCCGGAGGGCTCATGTTGATGCTTGGAGGAGTTTCATCGCGTCGAGTACAGTACATTGTACGCTGGCTTGCAGGCGGTTGATGTAGTCATATCCCCAATCGCTCGGCATTTTGGAGCCCGTTTTTTAGGAAACACGGGTTTGCCAAGCCTTTGGGCAGGGGAGGCCTGCGTCGCTTTGCTGTCTCGTCCTGTGCAGGGGATATGACCATCTATTCTGCTGCGCTTAAAAAGCATGTTCGATGTGCTCGATGCTCGCCTGTCTGCAAGCCGCGCTGCTCGAGGCGGGAACATGGATGGCGATGACATCAAAGCGAAAGGAAGGAACGTAGTGCGGCAGGCTCTGCAGGTAGTCCATGGCCAGCTCCCGCAGCTTCTGTCTTTTTCTCCAGGTGATGGATTCGGCGGCAGTGCCAAAGGCCAGGCTGGATCGCGTCCGCACCTCCACGAAGACGAGCGAATCTTTGTCAGCAGCAATCAGATCGATTTCTCCCCGTCTCGTGCGGACATTGCGTCCGATGATTTCATATCCTTTTTGTCGCAGAAACGTCTCTGCCAGCAGCTCTCCCTGCTGTCCCAACGCACGCCGCCGTTCGCTCATCCCTTGCCCGCTCCTCCTTTGTCCAGCCGGTATACGAAGGCGAGAATCTCCGCCACTACCTGGTACAGCTCCGGCGGGATTTGCTGATCGAGATCCAGCTTTCCCAACACTTCGACCAGGGACGGGTCCTCCTGGACGGGAATGTCGTGCTCCCTGGCCGTCTTCAGCATGTTTTCCGCGACGTAGCCCTTGCCTTTGGCCACGACTTTCGGCGCATCCATGCTCCCCGCCTGATACTTCAAGGCGACTGCCTGCTTGCGCTTGCTGTCGGAAGGGAGTAGTGGCTGGCTCATACGCGAAGGTCCACTCCTTTGTAATCGGACAGGATGGCCCCTTTGGCTCCGCCGACGACTGTCGTCTTGGTCCGCTGCTCCGGAATGGATTGCACGCGTACCGCAGACAGATGGTAGCCGGCCTCCTGCAGCTGCTCTGCAAAGCCTTCCTTCCTACCTTGGACCAGTCCCTCAACCCACGGGGTATCGTTGAAAATTTGCAGATTGATGATCCGGTTGACGATGTTCACATCGATCATCGTCGTCCCCATCATTTGCAGATCGAGGTGGAAAAAGAGGCGGCAGTTTTCTGCGTCCACCTGTCCGCCGCCTTTTTTCTTCGATTCAATTTGCACATAGGCCGTGTCCTCTCCCTGTCCGGTGCGAATCGGAATTTGCATGACGAGCTGTGACATGGCCTGGTTCGTCGGCTGCAGCAGCATCAGCTGCTGGCCAGTGACCTGCTGCAACAGCTGATCGGCCGCCTCCCGCAGAGCTGCCGGCAGATTGTGCGCCTGCGACTGCGTGATCTGCAGCAGCATCGATTTGACGGATTCCATCTGCTTGTGCAGCCCCGTGTCTGCAACGGCTCCCGGCAATGCTTGCCCCATCAGCTCGCGCTCGTGCGCCATCCCCAGCTGCCGGAACAGCTCCTGGAGCGGATGTGGGCCTGCCGGAGACGAGGCTGCCGTCGACTGCAGTGGTTGTGACGCCATCGCGCCTGCGCCTTGCTGAGTCAAACCGGCTTCCGCAAGAGCACCCGACCGCACAGCAGCGATGTGGGGCATTTGCTGCTGTCCACCGGCTTGTGCCGCAGGAACAGCGGACTCCGCGGCAACGGCCGGAGCAGCTGGAAGTGATCCCGCGGCAGCGCGGCCTGCCTCTGCGAAAAGCTGCGCACCCTGATTCGCCATGGGAGCAGCGCCTGCTGGCACAGATCCGGCAGAGGCAGGAGCCCTGCCTGTCTGGGGCTGCTGTTGGAGCTCCGAAGCGCCCGTATGGCTCGGCTGTGCAGCTGATGCGGGTGTCTGCCCGTTCGGGGCGCCCGCAGATGGCTTCACTGCCTCCGTCTCTCCCCTGACTATTGCGTCAGCGCTCTGCGTCAAATGACTTGCAGTTGCTGCAGCTGCGGCGCCATTGCCTCCGCGAGCAGCGGACTGACCGCCTGGAGCAGCGTCTCCGCGGCTGCCGCTGGCTGTGTTTGGAGTCTGCGTTGCCGGCGTCTGCTGCTCCCCTGCGGCGGCTTGCGCGAGGGTCAGAGGCAGGGCGGCCACCTTCTCCCGCAACGTTGTGACGAGCTGGCGCAGCGGTCCATTCGCCTGTCCCTGCCGGCCCTCTGTCCGCGATTCGCTCGCCTGCCCCGGAACCCCGGCTTCTTCGTCCAAAAAGAGCGAAGCTTGCTGCAAAAAGTTTTGAATCACCTGGCTGATTGGCTTTTCGGAGAGGAACGCTTTGAGGCCAGCGACCGTATCCGGCGTGAGCGGCAAATTCCGTTTGACTGCCATCATGAATGCCTCCACCGTCGCCTCGTCCCCTCCGAGGCGAGTGGCGACTGCCGCGAATGCTTGCACGATGTCTTTGTTGATGGGCAAATGGGCATTCATCAAGGCAGTGACGATCGTTCTGCTCTCTTTTGTCTCGGAAAGCCCCAACGAGCGAATCAGCCCCTCCAGGGAAGCCTCTTTTCCTGTCCCTTCCACCGAAGCATCGAGCACCTTCAACGTCACGACGTCTGTCGCGGGCTGTACCTGCAGCCAGGCTTTCTGTCCCTGCTCCAGCCTGGCTTCGAGCTTTGCCTGCACCTGCATTCCGCCGATCTGGACGAGGGCCATGTTGTCCGGGTATTGCCTGACTACCGTTCCCTTGAACACCTGACCGGGCGTCAATTCGACCGGCTTCGGCGCTGCTGCCGGCGCGCGCTGCACCAGTGACTGAATCAACTGTGATGGGGAAAACATCGTACCTCACACCTTCCGCAGGACGAACAGTTACGCTCGCTCCTTCACCCCGGCAAACGTCCTCCGATGGAGCGGAGTCGGCCCGTAGCGTGCGATCGCAGCCAGGTGCTCAGCTGTTCCGTAGCCTGCATGTTTTTCAAAACCGTATCGGGGATATTCACGCGCGTAATCAGCCATCATTTTGTCCCTCGTCACCTTGGCGACGATCGAAGCGGCTGCGATCGATACGCTCTTTCCGTCCCCGCCGATGATCGGCACTTGCTCGCAAGCAAGCCCTGCCAGCCGCACCGCGTCAATCAGGCAGGCGTCGGGTGCTGCCGAAGCCTTGTGGATCGCTTGGAGCATGGCTTCTTTCGTCGCGTTCAAAATATTGATCGCGTCAATGCGGGCGGCATCCACGATCCCGATCCCGACGGCAACCGCGTCGCGCATGATGACCTCGCAGTAAGCTTCACGGGTGGCAACGGGTACTTTCTTGGAGTCGTTTAGCCCCGGCAAGCAAAAATCGGCGGGCAGGCATACGGCAGCTGCCACCACCGGTCCTGCCAACGGTCCACGCCCCACCTCGTCCACACCGAAAATGTGCGTGTGTCCTTTTTCCCGCAGGCTGCGCTCGTACTGCGACATTTCCGTCCATTGCCGCGCGAGCTTTTCCTGACGGGCGAGCGCCGCTTCCTGCTTCTTGGCCATTTCCCTCACGCCTGCCCGCTTGTCTTCCTTTAGCAATTGTAATAAATCTCTGGGTATCTCGTCCAATTTTTCGATCCGGTCCCGTATTTCCTTTATCGACATTTCCCCGACGTTCATTGATTCTTTTCTCCTTATGTATGCATTAGAAAACCAGGCTTCGCCAAGCCTTTGGCGGGGGCTTCGTATAAAAAAACCGCCTACCGCAATGGATAGACAGGTTTTCACTTGCTTGCTCCATCATTCGGCCAACGAGAGCGGCTTGCCAATGGGCTCATCCATTTCCCAGTCGACCGGACGTTCCAGCGAGACTTGTCCCAGCTTGCCAGAGCGCAGCTCCCGCAAAAAGAGTTCCGCCGCCTTGTCGTAGTCGATGTTGCCTCCGGATACGAGACAGCCGCGCTTCTTCCCGATCTCCTCGAGCATCGCTGCCCGATCCTCCGGCAGCTCTTTCAGCTTGAACCTCTCCAGAAGCCGCTCCGGATAGTAGTGCATCATGTAGCTGATGGCAAACAGCGCCACTTCCGTAAAGTCGAGCAGCTCATCCTTGATCGCGCCGCTCGCGGCGAGTCTCAGACCGACCATCTGATCTTCAAACTTCGGCCACAGGATCCCTGGCGTATCCAAAAGCTCGAGAGTGTCTCCCATCTTCACCCACTGCTGCGCCTTGGTCACGGCCGGACGGTCTCCCGTCTGCGCAACCGAGCGTTTGGACAGGCGATTGATCAGGGAGGATTTGCCCACGTTCGGGATCCCGAGAATCATGATGCGGATCGCGCGTGCCTGCATCCCCCGCTCGGAACGCTTGGCGAGCATGTCGCCGGCCAGCTCCTTGCACAAGTCGGGCAGCTTGCCCACCCCTTTGCCGCTCAAGGCGTCAATCGGCAGGGTGCGAATGCCCAGATTGCGGAAATAGATTCCCCATTGTTCGGTTACTTTTTCGTCTGCCAGGTCGGCCTTGTTCAATAAAATCAGCCGCGGCTTTTCACTGACAATCTCGTCAATCATCGGGTTTCGGCTGGAGAGCGGAAGTCTTGCGTCCAGCAATTCGATGACCACATCAATCAGTTTGAGCTTCTCCGTCACCTGACGGCGCGCTTTCGCCATGTGGCCCGGAAACCATTGGATGGTCATGTGCGTCTCACCTACCTTGAAGCTGTTCTTGCGTCGATTAGCGCGTCATGCGGATGTCCGCGAGCGGCCAAAACGTAAATTCTGCCCGCCCGACGACCGTGCTGACCGCGACTGGTCCGATCGCCCTGCTGTCTTGGCTGTTCAGGCGGTTGTCTCCCATGACGAAGATATGGTCCGCCGGTATTTTGACAGGGGGAAAGTCGTTGGTGAAGAACGGTTCGCCCTGTTCTTTCGCCTCTGCCTTATGTCGTGCCAAATAAAGCTCTTCTACCAGCTTGCCGTTCACGAAAAGCTGGTCGTTCCTGACCTCTACGGTGTCTCCTGCAACGGCGATGACCCGTTTGATGTAATCGCGGGTCTTTTCCGCATGGAAGACGATAATATCTCCCGGCTGCGGATCTCCCAAATAATATACAGCCTTATTGACTACCAGTTTTTCGCTGTTATGTAAGGTGGTTTCCATGGACTCGCCCTCTACGATAAAGGGGGCGAATAGGAAGGTCCGGATGAGAAACGCCAGGATAATCGCAATAACCAGCGCCCGTGTCCATTCCCATAGCTCGTTTTTCTTGGCGCGGGTGGAGGTAACTTCTTCGCTCATGATCGATCCTCCCACTGTTGGCTCGTCCAGTTCTTCAGACCTTGGTACGCCAGGTCGCACTCAATCACTTGCCGAAAATGGAAAAAAGAGGCCTGGCTAGCAGACCAGTCCTCTTTCCTATGCGTTAGCAAACGCTTATCGACGGATTTCTTTAATACGAGCTGCTTTACCCACGCGATCGCGCAGATAGTACAGTTTCGCACGACGAACTTTACCATGGCGCACGATTTCGATCTTGTCGATCTTAGGCGTGTGCAATGGGAAGGTACGCTCAACACCTACACCGTAAGAAATTTTACGGGCGGTGAATGTTTCGCTGATGCCAGTACCACGACGGCGGATGCAGACGCCTTCGAAAAGCTGAATACGCTCACGCTGACCCTCGATAACCTTTACGTGTACACGAACGGTGTCACCAGGTCGGAACGCAGGAATGTCCTGTTTCAATTGCTCTTTTTCCAATTCACGGATTACTTGGTTCATTTGAATTCCCTCCTTCCGATCAGACGTTCTTACTCGTCTACCAAATCATTGGCTCAGCGCGGATGCCTGAGATACGAGTAGCGGACCGCCTTAGTCAGCGGGCAAAATTGCCACAAGAAATATAATATCACATTGGGCGACAGACTACAAGGGCGATTCTACGGTTCGCCCCCCATTTTTTTCTCGTTTTCCAGCTCGTCCATCAGCTTTTTCATCTCCGGCGACCACTCCAGCTTTCCCAGCAGATCCGGCCTGCGCGCACGGGTACGCCGCAGCGATTCCTTCAGCCGCCACTTCACGATGTTGGCATGGTGGCCGGACAAGAGGACATCCGGCACCTTCCAGCCGCGAAAATCAGCCGGCCTCGTGTAGTGCGGGTACTCCAGCAGGCCTGTGGAAAAGGAATCCTCCACAGCCGACGTCTGGTTGCCGAGCGCTCCCGGCTGCAGGCGGACGACGCTGTCGATCACGACCATCGCGGCCAGCTCTCCGCCCGTGAGCACGTAGTCGCCGATGGAGATCTCGTCCGTGACCAAATGCTCGCGGATGCGCTCGTCATAGCCTTCGTAATGGCCGCAAATAAAGACGAGATGCTCCTCCTGCGCCAGCTCCTCTGCGAGCTTTTGGTTGTAGGGCACCCCCTGCGGGCACATCAAAAGCACACGGGGCTTCTTGTCCCCCGCCAGCGACTCCACCGCCCGAAACAGCGGCTCCGGCTTCAGCACCATCCCGCCGCCGCCGCCATACGGCGTATCGTCGACCGTGCCGTGCTTGCTTTCCGAGAAATCGCGGAAATTGGTCACATGAAATTCCACAAGCTGCTTTTCGCTCGCCTTTCCCAGGATGCTGCTGGACAAAACGCCTGCAAACATCTCGGGAAACAGGGTCAAAATGTCAATGCGCATGGACGAATCCTCCTACAGCAAGCCTTCCATCAGATGGCAGACCACGCGTTTGTTTGCGACGTCCACGTGCTTGATGCAACCATCGATGTACGGCAGCAAAATTTCGCCGCGCTCGCCCTTGACCACCCAGACATCGTTGGCGCCGGGCTGCATCACGTCGACGATTTTCCCCAACTCCTCGCCCTCGTCTGTGACGACCTCGCAGCCAATCAGCTGATGGATGTAAAACTCGTCCTCTTCCAGCTCCATCAGCGCCTCTTCCGGGATCTTCAGCTCGCCGCCCTTGTACTTCTCGATGTCGTTAATATTTGTATAGCCGTGAAAGCTCAAAATCTCAAACCCTTTGTGCGAACGGCGGGTCGCGATTTTCAGCTTCACCGGCTCCGTGAGCGTCGAGTGAAACAATAACAGCTCATTTCCTTTGCGAAAACGCTGATCGGGAAAATCCGTGGTGGAAATGACGCGCACTTCCCCGTGCAAACCGTGGGTATTCACCAGCTTCCCCACTCCGAAATAACGCTTTTCCAATGCGTCCAGTCCTCCTACACTCTGGCCTATGATCCTTTTGTCCGCTGACGAATCTCATGCACCTGACCATCTTTTATCAGGATTTCCGTTCCTGCCATGATTTCATCCCACACATCGCCGATTTGGATCGTCACAGGGCTTTGCACAGTCTGGTAATCCATTTCGCTGCCCTCCGGCAAGTTTTCCGCCTGCTTCAGCTGAAATTGGAGAATCTCCAGCTTTTCCTTGCGCTGCTTCTCTTCCCGCGCGATCTTTTCCTGAGCCAGCGCGTATGTATCCGCCGACTTTTTTCTGGCGTCAGCGAGTATTTTTTTCGATTGAAACTGCCACTGCTCCCACCCGTCGCGATGCTGGCGAATCTGTCTCGCATACTGTTTCACCAGTGCAGCGCGGGATGCTTCTGTCATGATGATCTTGACCTGTACCGAACGAAAAATCGTGAGCACATCCGGCCACTCCCCTCGACGATCGGTCAAACCAACCGCCCAGAATCGTTCATAGGAAAAAAAGACTGGGAATGCTCCCAGCCTTTTCATTCAAACAATTTCTACCGTGACGCGCTTGTCCGTTTCTGCGGATGCCGCCATCACGACCGTGCGCAGTGCTTTCGCGATCCGTCCCTGCTTGCCAATGATCTTGCCCATATCATCAGGGTGGACCGACAATTCAAAGACGAGAATGCGCTCTTTGTCCACTGCGTTCACACGAACCTCATTCGGATGATCGACGAGAGCTTTTGCGATCGTTTCGACCAGCGCTTTCATCATCAGACCTCCAGATGACCGGCTTATTTGCCGTATTTGGTTTCGTGTACTTTCGCGAGAACGCCTTCCTTGGAGAGCAGGTTACGAACGGTATCAGTCGGAGCTGCACCATTCAGGATCCATTGTACCGCTTTTTCGGTATCAATTTTCACCACTGCCGGTTGCGCAACCGGATTGTAGTAACCGATTTCTTCAATGAAACGGCCATCGCGCGGGGAACGGGAGTCAGCTACTACTACACGGTAGAAAGGAGCTTTCTTGGAACCCATGCGTTTCAGACGGATTTTAACTGCCATGTTGTGTCACCTCCTGTATGGATCAACGCGATATGGACATCGCGTTGGTGCTACTATATCTGAACCATCGCGTCAGCTGAGCGGGTCAGCTGCGCGAAGAGATCATGCAACCTCATTTGAACGGCGGCTTGAAATTGAACGGGAAGTTCATGCCGCCCTGGTTTTTGCCACCCTTGCCCATGAACGGGAGCCCGAGTCCGCCTTTTTTCTTGGACTTCTTCATCATCTTGTCTGCGGCGCCGGAGAACTGCTTCATCATCTTTTTCATCTCTTCGAACTGCTTGATGAACCGGTTCACTTCCTGAATGCTGGTCCCGCTGCCGCTGGCAATGCGCTTGCGGCGGCTTGCGTTCAACAACTCAGGGTTGGCTCTTTCCGCTTTCGTCATGGACTTGGCGATTGCTTCCACACGGGCAATCTGCTTCTCGTCGACGTTCATCTTGCCCTTCATCTTGTTCATCCCGGGCAGCATGCCGAGGATGTCTTCAAAAGGACCCAGATTGCGCAGCTGCTGCATGGAGTCCAGGAACATGTCGAAGGTAAATTCACCTTGGCGCATCTGGCGTTCCATGTCGCGCGCCTTCTCCTCATCGACGGAGGCCTGCGCTTTCTCGATCAGGCTGAGCACGTCCCCCATGCCGAGGATACGGGAGGCCATGCGATCCGGATGAAACGGCTCCAGCGCATCCAGCTTTTCCCCCATCGCCGCAAATTTGATCGGCTTTCCGGTGACTGCCTTGACCGATAACGCTGCACCGCCGCGGGTATCGCCGTCGAGCTTGGTGAGAACCACACCGGTCAGCTCCAGCTGACTGTTGAAGCTGTCTGCCACGTTGACCGCGTCTTGTCCCGTCATCGCATCGACGACGAGCAGGATTTCATCGGGCTTGGCTACCTCGCGAATCTGCTTCAGCTCATCCATCAGCGCTTCGTCAATGTGCAGGCGCCCTGCGGTGTCGAGCAAAACGACATCGAGCTGGTTCGCTTTGGCATGCTCAATCGCTTGCCGTGCGATTTCTACCGGACTGACTTGATCTCCGAGCGTGAAGACGGGAGCATTCAGCTGCTCTCCCAAAACCTGCAGCTGCTTGATCGCAGCAGGACGATAAATGTCCCCGGCTACCAACAGCGGCCTCTTGTTTTGCTTTTGCAAATACTTGGCCAGCTTGCCCGTCGTGGTCGTCTTACCAGCCCCCTGCAAGCCTGCCATCATGATGACAGTCGGCGGGCGGTGAGCGATCGTCAGTTGAGCGACACGGCCGCCCATCAGCTCGACCAGCTCTTCGTTCACGATCTTGATGACCATCTGGCCCGGCGTCAGGCTTTTCATGACGTCCTGACCGACTGCGCGCTCCTTGACGCGGGCGACGAAACCTTTTACTACTTTAAAGTTCACATCTGCTTCCAACAGGGCGAGTCGGACTTCCCGCATCGCTTCGTTCACGACGGTCTCGTCGATCTTGCCTCTGCCACGCAGTTTGTCAAATGCGTTCTGCAGCCGATTGGCCAAGCTCTCAAACGCCATGCGAGCCCTCCTAATCCATCTCTGACAGTTGGTGCAGCAATGTGTTCAGCTCGTCTCTTGCCTCGCTGTCCGCCAGCTTGTTCACAAGCTCTCTCATCCGGTTCAGCACATTCATCCGCTGTTCATGCCGATCTGCCAGGCGGAGCTTCTGGTCGTATTCGAACAGCTGCTTTTCCGCTCGCTTGATGTGGTCATACACGGCTTGACGGCTGACCTCATGCAACTCGGCAATCTCGGAGAGCGACAAGTCGTCGAGATAGTACAGCTCCAGATATTCACGCTGCTTGCCCTTGAGGAGCGACGCGTAAAAATCGAACAAGAGGTTCACTTGATTGGTTTTTTCCAGCATGGGAACCAACCCTTTGCTATGAGGTACTCGGTGCAAACTGTAAAGACTTTTTCTTTACAGCACGTAGATTATAGTACCCAATTCCACACCCAGTGTCAAGATTTTTTATTGACATCGAATTTCCTTTTGTGCGTGGCTAGCTTACGCTTCTTGCTGCTCGTCGTTCACTTCCTGCTGGATGAGTCCCGCAAACAGGGCATGGACAAACTGCTCCGGATCGAAGCGCTGCAAATCGTCCATTTTTTCGCCCAGGCCGACGTATTTCACCGGGATGTTCAGCTCGTTGCGGATCGCGATGACAATGCCGCCCTTGGCCGTGCCGTCGAGCTTGGTCAGCACGAGTCCGGTCACGCCGGCAGACTGGCCGAACGTCTTCGCCTGGGAGAGCGCATTTTGTCCTGTCGTCGCGTCCAGCACGAGCAGCACCTCGTGCGGCGCGCCAGGCAGCTCGCGGGCCAGGACACGGTGCACCTTCGCCAGCTCTTCCATCAGATTGACCTTGTTTTGCAATCGTCCTGCGGTATCGCACAGCAGAATGTCCACCTGGCGCGACTTGGCGGCCTGGATCGCATCGTAGATGACCGCTGCCGGATCGGAGCCCTGCTGCTGCTTGATGACTTCGACGCCGACGCGCTCGCCCCACACCTCCAGCTGCTCGATGGCAGCCGCGCGGAACGTGTCGCCTGCGGCCAGCAGCACCTTTTTGCCCTGCTGCTTGAACATGTGCGCCATTTTCCCGATGGTGGTTGTCTTCCCTACGCCGTTCACGCCGACGAACAAAATCACGTTGACACGTCCGTCCTGCACGTGGAGGGCCGTGTCGGACGCTTCGTCGTTTTTGAGCAGGGCGACCAATTTTTCCGAGAGGATCGGCTGCAGCTCTATGGCGTTCTCGATCTTTTGCTTGCGGACTTCCGAGCGCAGGTCGTCGATCAGCTCCATGACCGTGCTGACTCCCACGTCGGAGGTAATCAGGATCTCTTCCAGCTCATCGAAGAAATCGTCGTCGATTTTTTTGTAGCGGCGGACCAGATCCTCCACCTTTTCCACGAGCAGGTCGCGGGTCTTGGCCAGTCCGTCCGTAAACTTCTGGGTGACTTCTTCCGATTTTTGAACAATCGCGTCCCGAAGGCGCTTGAAAAAGCTCATGTTCATCTTCCTTTGCGGGTTATAGTGGATCGGCCGCTGACGCTACGAGGCGGATTCGATAAATTTGTCGCTGTCCTCCAGCTTCACCGACACCAGCTTGGAGACGCCGCCCTCCTGCATTGTGATCCCGTAGAGGACGTCTGCGCTCTCCATCGTTCCTTTGCGGTGCGTGACGCAAATAAACTGGGTCTGATTGCTGAAGTGGTGCATGTATTCGGCAAACCGGTTGACGTTCGCCTCGTCCAGGGCCGCTTCGACCTCGTCGAGCACGCAGAACGGCACAGGCTTGACGCGCAAAATCGCAAACAGCAGCGCCATCGCGGTCAAGGCCCGCTCCCCGCCGGAGAGCAGCGCCAGGTTTTGCAGCTTTTTCCCTGGCGGCTGGGCGACGATGTCAATCCCGGTCTCCAGCAGATTGTCCGGGTCGGAGAGCAGCAGGTCGGCACGGCCGCCGCCGAACAGCTTCACGAAGACGTCGCGGAACTGCTCGGAGATGGCATCGAACGTCTCCTTGAACCGGCGGGACATCTCCGTGTCCATCTCGGAAATCACCTGGTAGAGCATTTCCTTCGCTTCGTTCAGGTCGGCTTCCTGGGTGCTCAAAAACTGCTGGCGCTCCGACAGGCGCTCGTATTCCTCGATCGCGCCCAGATTCACGGTGCCAAGAGAGGCAATCTGTTTCTTCAGGCTTCCCACGATCTGCACTTCTTCGGCTATTTCACCACGAGCCGGGTACTTCTGCTTCGCCAGATCGTAGCTCATTTCGTATTCTTCGGAGAGTTTGTTCAACAGGTGATCCAGCTCGACCTCGTTGCGGTTCACCTTGACTTCCTCCAGGTGCAGCTTGTCTTCCAGCGCTTTGACTTCTTTCCGGATTTCCTTGACCTGCTGTTCCACCTGCTCCTGCTTGTAGAACAAGGCGGCCCGCTCGCTGCGGCGCTCCTGGATCAGTCCTGCGACCCGATCCTTGTCCTGGCGCAGCTCCGCTATTTTTTCGTCCAGCTCCGCGCCGGATGTTTCATTGGTCCGCTCCAGCTCATCGAAGGAAGCGAGGGCCGCGTTTTGCTCCTCCCATTCCTTTTGCAAAGCCGCTTTTTGTTCGATCAAACGCTCCGTCTGCTCAAGGCGCGACTGGTATTCCTGCATGACCTGCGCATTCAGCACCTTGAGGCTGGTGATTTTCCGGTTCATTTCTTCTTTGGATTCGAGCTGCTCCTGCCGCTTGGCTTCGGCTTCCGCCACCTGGGCGGCCAGCTCCTTTTCCTGCGCATCGAGTGCGTTCAAGGACGCTTGCAGCTCTTGCAGCCTGCGCTCGGCCTCTTCCATCTCCCGGCGGTAGCCGACGATGTCCTGTTCGACCAGCTGGGCGCGCTCTCCCAGAGAACGCCCTTCCGACTCGGTCTGCAGGAACCGTCCTTTGACTTCCTGTTCCTTCAGGCGCAACGCCTCGCCCTGGCTGCGCAGTGTTTCCTGCTCCTGCTCCATGCGCCGCAGTTCGCCCGCCAGTTGATCCATATGCGTAGTATGCCCGGAAATTGCCTGGTCGATTTCGCCCATCTGCGCTTCCAGCTCTTCGGCCTGGCGGTTGCGGCCCAAGAGGTTGGCGCTGTTCTTTTTCAGCGCCCCCCCGGTCATGGAACCGCCCGCGTTGACGATGTCTCCTTCGAGCGTGACGACGCGGCAGCGGTAGCTGAGCGCCCGCGCTACCTTGTTGGCTTGCTCCAGCGTCTGGGTCACGATCACATTGCCGAGCAGCGACTCGAGAATGGGCCGATACTTTTCTTCAAATGAGACCAGCTCACTGGCGATGCCTACGACTCCCGGCTCTTTGGCTAGCAGACGCTCGTCCTCTGCCTGCAAATGGCGCGGACGAATGACATCGAGCGGCAAGAACGTCGCACGCCCGGCATTGTGCTTCTTCAAGTGGGCGATAGCGGCGCGGCCGGCTCCCTCGTGGTCCACAACGACGTTCTGCAGAGCGCCGCCCAGCGCGACCTCCAGCGCCGTCTCGTACTGCTGGGGCACGCTGACCAGCTCGGCTACGGCGCCGTGAATGCCGGCAAATCCGCGTTCACGCGCCTTCAAAATTTCCTTGACCCCTTGCTGGAAGCCCGCGAATTCCGACTGCATTTCCTTCAGCAAATCGAGACGGGATTTGGCAGCCTCCTTCTTTTGCTCCCACTGCCGCAATTCACGGCGAGCGGTCTCCAGACGGGCTTGTCCCTCGCGGATGCGCTCCACCAATTCCTTGTAGCCGTTGACAGTCTGCTGAATCTGCTGCTCGATCGTCTCGAGCTGCTCCCGCAACGCTTCGAGCTTGGCCTGCCGCTTTTGCTCCTCGGCATCGAGCTGTTCTTTGCCCGACAGCTGGCGGTCCAGGCGCGCCTGACTCGTCTGGGAAAGCTGCTGCTGGTGGCGCATATCGTTGCGCAGGTTGGCCATTTCATTGAGCTTTTCGAAATAGTCGCCCTTCAGCCGCTCGACATCGTCCGTCAGCGACTGCACCATGGAGAAAAACTGCCCCTCCGCCTCCTGCAAGGAAGAGTTGGCCTCTGCCAACCTGCGATTGGCTTCCTGTGCGCGCTCCTGCTCTTCGGACAGCTCGTTCTCCAGCGCATGCTGCTTTTCGCTGATCCGGTGCAGCTGCTCCATCGTCTGCCGGCGGTTGGCATGCAGGTTGCGCATGCGCTCGCGCAGCACTTCCCGCTGCCCCTCCACCTTTTCCGCTTCTTCGCTGACCGCGAGCAGCACTTGCTGCAGCTCTTCGGTGGACTGGTCGATTTGCGTGACGTGGAAGCGGGCCTGCTCCAGGTCTGCTTCCTGCCTGGAGGCTTCGGTCGATTGTGCGACCAATTGCTCTTGCAGCTCCTGGACGCGCTGCGTCGCCGCTTCCCATTTTGCATGCGCCGCTTCGATCTGCTGCACGTACAGCGCTACCTCGTGCTCGACCAGCTTGCGGTGCAGCTCCTTGTACGTGCGCGCCGTCTCGGCCTGCTCCTGCAAGGGGCCGATCTGCTCGGTGATTTCGCTGACAATGTCATGAATGCGGACGAGATTTTGCTCGGTTTCATCGAGCTTTTTTTCCGCTTCGCGCTTCCGTGTCTTGTACTTGACGATCCCGGCGGCCTCTTCAAAAATGCCGCGGCGATCTTCGGACTTGGTGCTGAGAATTTCCTCGATCTTGCCCTGCCCGATGATCGAATACGCTTCTTTTCCCAATCCGGTATCCATGAACAGCTCCATGATGTCTTTCAGACGGCAGGATCTGTTGTTTATGTAATACTCACTGTCTCCGGAGCGATACACTCTGCGCGTAACCGAGACTTCCGAATACTCCACCTCGAGGGAGCGGTCCGTGTTGTCCAGCGTGAGGGTCACTTCGGCAAAATTCACCGGCTTGCGCGTGTCGCTGCCGGCAAAAATGATATCCTCCATCTTGGCCCCGCGCAGCGACTTGGCGCTCTGCTCCCCGAGCACCCAGCGGATCGAATCGGAAACATTGCTCTTCCCGCTCCCGTTCGGACCCACTACCGCTGTCACTCCCGGCACAAATTCCAGTTCCGTCCGGTCGGCAAAGGATTTGAATCCTGCCAGCTCCAGGCGCTTTAAATACATACTGACGGTCCTCCTTAACAGCCTCTCCGACATCTGCCCGGCAAAAGCACTGACACCTCCCCCGGATCTTAAGATGCCACTTGAAAAGAAGCCCCTGCAAACGGACAGGAGCTTGCCTGCAATCAGCTACTTCGTTATCGACATAAGTGTAACATAGAAGATTTCGTCTCGCAGTAATTTCCCGCTGTGTGCCGGCCGGGAACAAAAGAAAGCCGCACCCCGGTTCGAGCAGGTGCAGCCTTCCTTTCCAGAACGTTTATTTATCGCCCAGTCTGACCAATGCCCGCGCGGCTGCCTGCTGCTCCGCTTCCTTCTTGGAGCGGCCCAAGCCGACGCCCAGCGAGCGATTGTTTAACAGCACTTCTGACACGAACTCCCGATTGTGGGCTGGTCCTCTTTCTTCTACGATGCGATACTGGATGTCTCCCAGATTGTCTTGTTGAACAAATTCCTGCAACTGGCTCTTGAAGTCGGTTACCTGGGCAAACTCTCCCCTGTCTATCCGCGGATAGACATATTTTTCCATAAAGGAAAATACCACATCCACGCCTTGATCCAAATAAAGAGCGCCAACGAATGCTTCAAAAACGTCCGCCAGCAAGGCAGGCCGCTGGCGTCCACCCGTCAGCTCTTCCCCTTTTCCCAGCAGAACGAGATCGCCGAAATTCAGCAGTTCAGCAAACTTCACCAGAGACGGTTCACAAACAATGGCTGCGCGCAGCTTCGTCATTTCCCCTTCGCTCATCTTGGGGAACGTCTTGTACAAAAACTGGGAAACGGTCAATTCGAGGACTGCATCTCCCAAAAACTCAAGCCGTTCATTGTCTTGGATCCGTTTGCCCCGTTGCTCGTTCACGTAGGAAGAATGGGTGAATGCCTGCCGCAGCACGCTCTCGTCATGAAAGCGTACGCCTAACTTCTCTTGCAGCTGTGCAAAACTCATCACCCTCACCACCATTCCAGGAGACTCCCTCCTTACTCTCTCAGTTGGACTCATTTATGCCTCGTATCGTTTCAAAATGAGCGTCGCGTTGTGGCCGCCAAAGCCAAAGGTGTTGGAAACGGCGACATCCACTTTCGCCTTCCGCGCCTTGTTCGGCACGTAGTCGAGGTCACATTCCGGATCCGGATTTTCCAGATTGATCGTGGGCGGCAGGATTTGATCGCGCAGCGCAAATGCCGAGGCGATCGCTTCGACCCCGCCTGTCGCCCCCAGCAAGTGACCGGTCATCGACTTGGTCGAGCTGACAGCAAGTTTGTAGGCATGCTCTCCGAACATCGTTTTGATCGCTTTTGTCTCGGCGATGTCCCCTTGGTCCGTGGAAGTGCCGTGCGCATTGATGTAGTCGACTTCAGACGGATCGATGCCGGCATCCTTCAATGCGTTGGCCATGCAGCGGGCCGCGCCTTCCCCACCTGGAGACGGAGAGGTGATGTGGTGGGCATCCGCGCTCATGCCGTAGCCGATCACCTCTGCGAGGATCGTGGCACCGCGCTGTTTCGCATGCTCCAGCTCTTCCAAAATCACGACGCCGGCGCCTTCGCCCATGACGAAGCCATCGCGGCCGAAGTCGAACGGACGGCTCGCTTTTTGCGGCTCGTCATTGCGCGTGGACATCGCCTTGGCCGAGCAAAAACCGGCAAAAGCCATCGGGCGGATGGTTGCTTCCGCGCCGCCCGCGATCATGACATCCGCATGGTCAAACTGAATCAGCCGCAGCGCATCCCCGATCGCATTCGTGCCGGTCGCACATGCCGTGATCGCGCTGGAGGTCGGGCCCTTCGCTCCGTATTGGATGGACACGGCGCCGGACGCCATGTTTGCGATCAGCATGGGGATAAAGAAAGGACTGACGCGGCGAGGTCCTTTTTCCAGCAAGACGCTGTGCTGTTCTTCCCATGTGGAAAGACCGCCGATCCCGGACCCGATGTATACACCCACTCGTTCCGCGTTTTCAGCTGTAATTTCCAGCTTGGCGTCTTCGATTGCCATTTTGGCGGCAGCTAATCCAAACTGAACGAATCGGTCTGTACGTCGAACTTCTTTTTTTTCCATGTACAGCTCAGGGTTGAAATCTTTGACTTCCCCTGCGATCTGCGTCGGATAGTCCGAAGCGTCAAAGGCAGTCAGGCGATCAATGCCTGATTTTCCTTCCAGCAAGCCGTTCCAGAAAGTCTGCGCATCATTTCCCACCGGGGAGATGACTCCGACTCCGGTAATCACCACTCTTCGTTTCATTACGATCACCTCTATATGAAAGTCAGCAATCCGCTTCTTTTGCTCAGGTATGTACAGGCGGGAATGAAGGAGAAGTCCCGTACGCTACGGGACTTCCAACTGATTGATCTACTTGTGAGATTCTATGTATTTGACAACCTCACCTACAGAAGTGATCTTTTCAGCATCTTCGTCAGAAATCTCTAGATCAAACTCATCCTCGAGTTCCATTACGAGTTCAACTACATCCAGGGAGTCAGCGCCCAAGTCTTCTTTGAAAGAAGCTTCCAAAGTAATCTTGGACTCATCTACACCCAGACGATCGACAATGATTTTCTTCACGCGCTCCAAAGTATCTGCCATCTTGCTTCACCCCCTCTCCCGTATTATAGTGGATGGGCTTCCAAAAAACCAGTTCAGAGATAACCGGCTGCTTACATGTACATTCCGCCGTCGACATGCAGGGTTTGGCCGGTCATGTAGTTGGCTGCGTCGGAGGCGAGGAACAGCACGACCGAAGCGATATCGTCCGTCTGGCCGAGGCGGCCGAGCGGAATTTGCGCCATCATGCCCGCCTTCACTTCCTCCGGGAGGACGGCGGTCATCTCTGTGTCGATAAAGCCTGGAGCGACGGCATTCACGGTAATTCCGCGGGACGCCAGCTCGCGTGCTGCCGTCTTGGTCAAACCGATCACACCCGCTTTGGCTGCCACGTAGTTGGCCTGGCCCGGATTCCCGAGAACGCCGACCACGGAGGTGATGTTGATGATTTTGCCGGAGCGCTGCTTCATCATCGGACGAGTAGCGGCTTTCAGGCAATTGAACACGCCCTTGAGGTTGGTCGCGATCACCTCGTCCCATTCCTCTTCCTTCATGCGCATCAACAGATTGTCACGGGTAATGCCCGCGTTGTTCACGAGAATGTCGACCGCCCCGAAATGGTCGAGCGCGGTCTTGAACATTTCGCCTACTTCTTCGGTTTGGGACACATTCGCGCGCACCAGGATGGCGTCCCGTCCCAATTCCTTGATTCTCGCCACCGTCTCCGCGGCAGCTGCCTCGCTGCCCGCGTAGTTCACGACGACGTTGGCCCCTGCTTCCGCCAGCTTTAGGGCGATCGCACGGCCGATGCCGCGAGAGGCGCCTGTCACCAGAGCTGTTTTTCCTGCTAGCATAGTACCCCTCCGTTCAAAAGCGCTGCCAAAGTCTCCGTGTCTTGCACGGAGATGATCGTCGTCTCCGCCGGCGCGATCTTTTTCACCAGACCGGCCAGCACTTTGCCCGGCCCGATCTCGACGAAGGTCGTCACGCCTTGTTCGACCATCCACTGGACCGAGTCTTCCCACAGAACAGGAGCGGACACCTGCTGCACGAGACTGTCCACGACCGTCTGCGCTTCGGACACTGGCCGCGCCGTCACGTTGGCTACGACCGGAACCTTGGCATCCCGCACAGACACGCCTGCCAGTACGGCATGCAGTTTGTCTGCCGCCGGCTGCATCAGGCTGGAGTGGAACGGGCCGCTGACGTTGAGCGGGAGCACGCGTTTCGCCCCTGCCTCCTTCGCCTTCTCGCCCGCGAGCTTCACGCCTTTTGCAGAGCCGGAAATGACGATCTGGCCAGGGCAGTTCAAGTTTGCCAGCTGCACGGGGTGTCCGCAAGCCGTCACTTCTTCGCAAACGGCTTGCAGTACCCCACGGTCCAGATTCAGCACAGCGGACATCGCTCCCTCTCCGGCAGGCACGGCCTCCTCCATGAACTGGCCGCGGGCGCGCACCGTTCTGACAGCTTCCGCAAAGTCGAGCGCACCCGCTGCGACCAGCGCGGAATATTCCCCCAGACTGTGGCCGGCTACAAAGTCCGGCTGAAAGTCCGGCTGTTGTTCCCGAAAGGCCGCCAAAACAGCCACACTCGCGGTCAAAATAGCCGGCTGGGTATTGGCTGTCAGGCGCAGTTCTTCTTCCGGACCCTGAAAACACAGACCTGACAACGAAAAGCCGAGCGCCTCATCCGCTTGCTGAAAAACAAGACGCGCCGCTTCCGACTGCTCGGAAAGCGTCTGGCCCATGCCCACGAATTGCGAGCCCTGGCCCGGGAAGACAAATGCCACTTTGCCCATTACTGCCCGCTCCCTTGCGCAGGAGTTGTCGACCATTTCAGGAGAGTCGCCCCCCAGGTCAAGCCGCCGCCGAAGCCGACGAGAACGAGGTTGTCGCCTTCTTTGACCCGGCCTGATTGTACGGCCTCATCCAACGCTACCGGAATGGAGGCGGAGGACATGTTTCCGTAACGGTCGAGGTTGACCACGACTTTTTCTTCACTCAAACCAAAGCGCTGCACCGCTGAATCGATGATCCGCTTGTTCGCCTGATGGGGAACCAGCAGATCGATGTCGTCCTTTGTCAATCCTGCTTTTGTCAACACGTTCTCCGTCGCGGAATTCATCATGCGAACGGCGAATTTAAACACTTCTCCGCCCGCCATGGTCAGGTAATGCAGGTTTTTTTCCACCGACTCGTTCGAGGCCGGGATGCGGGATCCGCCTGCCGGCAAGCAAAGGAGGGGACCGCCCGAACCGTCCGCCCCCAGCTCGAAGGATTGGAAGCCGTACCCTTCCTTGACTTCGCCGATGACAGCCGCTCCGGCGCCGTCACCGAACAGCACGCATGTATTGCGGTCTTTGTAGTTTGTAATTTTGGACAGGCTCTCGACGCCTATCACCAAAATGTGTTTGTACAGCCCGTTGGCAATAAATTGGGTCGCCGTCGTGACTCCGTACAGGAAACCCGCGCAAGCCGCCGAGAGGTCCATCGCTGCGGCGCGGGTCGCCCCCAGCTTATCCTGCAGGATGCAGGCAGTGGACGGGAACATCGTGTCCGGCGTCACCGTCGCCACGATGATCAGGTCCAGCTGCTCCGGACTCAGCTTCGCTCTTGCCAATGCTTTTTTTGCCGCCTCGTAAGCGAGGTCGGAAGAAGCTTGATCCGTCGAGCTGATGCGGCGTTCGCGAATCCCCGTGCGCGATATGATCCACTCGTCCGACGTATCTACCATTTTTTCCAGATCAAAGTTGGACAACACTCGATCAGGGGTGTAAGAACCGGTTCCCAAAATACCTACTGAACGTTTGCCGTTCATCTGCCTCACTCGCTTTCTCCCGTACTGTTTTTCTGCAGCGCCTGCTGAATGATTGGATTGACATCCTGCTGCACAAAAGTGGCTGCGCTGGCAATCGCGTTCTTCAGCGCTCTTGCATCGGATGAGCCGTGTGCCTTGATCACGGGGCAGCGCAAGCCAAGCAACGGCGCTCCGCCGTATTCCGCATAGTCCATCCGTCTGCGGAAGCGGGTCAGCCCCGACTTTAAAATGGCCGCCCCTACCTTATTAATCAGGCTGGAAGTAAACTCCTGCTTCAACTGCGAAAAGATTGTGGACGCAGAACCTTCGACAGCCTTCAACAATACATTGCCGACAAAACCGTCACAGACGAGGACGTCGCACGCTCCCTGCAGGACATCGCGCGCCTCCACGTTTCCGACAAAATTCAGATCGGCTCTTGCCAGCATCGGAAAGACGGCCTTGGTCAACTCGTTGCCTTTCCCTTCCTCAGTCCCTACGTTGAGCAAACCGACGGTCGGCCGCTCAAAGCCCAGCACGCGCTCCGCGTACAGGCTGCCCATCACTGCGTACTGCAGCAGGTGAAGCGGCTTTGCGTCCATGTTGGCACCGACGTCCAGCGTCAGCGTGACCCGCCCTTTGATATTTGGAATAAATGCCGCCAATGCCGGACGTTCAATTCCTTCCATGCGTCCGGCAAGCAAAAGGCCGGCTGTCATGAGCGCGCCCGTATTCCCTGCCGAAATGGCGGCATCCACCAAATTCTCGCGAGCCATCTGAACAGCGACGACGAGCGAGGAATTTTTCTTCCTGCGCACTGCCTTCACCGGCTCGTCATCCGGATCGATGACTTCCGATGTCGGCACAATCTCGATGTTTGCCGGAATTTCACCTGGTAGGTGGCTCCGAATGCTTCGTTCATCCCCCACCAAAACGACTGTAAGTGACGGGTTTTCCTTGACGGCAGCCAGTGCTCCCTGCACCGTACTGCGCGGTGCGTGATCGCCACCCATCGCATCCACTGCAATTCGCAACCGTGTCTCCTCCTTAAGTTCTCAACCATGACGTTCTGTGACAGCAGACATCCCTACGACGCGGAACGTTCCGGTAAAGACCAGCTCCCCTTGTACCTTTGTCTCTACGCGAACCTTGCACTCATCGCCGTAGCGGCTTCGCACAACCGCCTTCGCCACCAGCTTTTCGCCCAACCGCGCGGGCCTTACAAAGCGCATTCTCGCCGTCGCTGTCAACGCCACTTCTGCATTGATGACTGCCACTGCCAACGAATTGGCCTGGGCAAATATGTAGTGTCCCCGAGCGATTTGCGTCCGGGTAAAGACGTGCTCTTCCTTGATTTCCAAGACAGAAATAGCCTGGGAATCCAACTGCAGATCGATGATCTCCCCGATGACTTCGTCGATCCCGAGCGACTTCACCGGGTCCAGACTCTTTTCCGCCACCGATTTGATCCGCTCGCGCAGCTCAGGTATGCCAAGCTCCAGACGATCTAAGCGTATTGTTTGAATACTGACCTGAAATAACTCTGCCAGATCCTCGTCAGTCGCAAACGGATTTTCCTGCAGGGACTGAACCAGCCGATTCTGGCGGTCTTTTTTCGGCAATCGGGCGATGCTCGACACCCCCCCCCGGCAATTTTCACAAGCACTCTTCCATATTTGCGATCAGTTTTTAATACCTGGTACCAATCAAAGTATAAGGGAGGTTGCGGGGAATTACAAGCAAACTTGGCGAAAATGGCTCTCTGGACTCGTCAATACAGCCGCTTGATGACTTCCTCGATCTCGGGAGATCGGCCCTCATCCGCTGGCCGAGCGACAGCTTGCGCACCGCGTGTCCATAAACTCGTGAAGCTCCAGCAGCTCGTTGTACAAATCCATCGCACGCCGGTACGCCGGGCCGTCGATCTTGTACATCTCCTGCAAAATTTCAAGGGAATCCCGCACAGGCAGATCCCACCACAGCTGCGTCCGCTGTCCGAAGACGACGCCGATCCGGACAGCCACTTTCTTGCGCTCCTTTTGCGGGCTGTAGCCCCCGACGCGAATTTCCCGACGCGTCGGATGGAGAATGCTCGCCGGCATTTTGATCGTCGTCGACTTCCATTCTTGTGAACAGCGAGAATACAGATTATACAAGAATCCGGAAAAACCATCAAGACAAAAACAAAAGGCAAGGTGATTTCTCACCGTGCCTTTTTGAGCAGCGCAGCTTACTTCGATACTTTCACGCCTTTGTAGTGACCGCAGCCTGGGCAAACGCGATGCGCAAGCTTGTACTCGCCGCAATTATCGCATTTGATCATGCCTGGAATCTCTAATTTGAAGTGCGTACGACGCATTCTTTTACGGGTTTTGGAAGTTCTCCGTTGAGGTACTGCCATCTTCCTTACACCTCCTTCAACTGACAAATGCTAAGATGCTCTATTTGGGTGGATAGTATAGGCGAAAAGCTTATGCCATCCTTCAAAAATGAAACGCTCCAACCACCTGGATCGGCGTCCCATCTTGAAAACAACAGGAACGACTACTTGTTGCTGTCCTTGAACAAATCAGCCAACCCGGCCAAGCGCGGGTCGATCCGCTCGTTCTTGCAGCTGCAGGCCGCCTCGTTGCGGTTGACGCCGCACGTCGGGCAAAGCCCCTTGCAATCTTCCTCGCACAGCGGGAAAGTCGGCATAGCGAGCAAAAAATCTTCCTGAAGCAGCGAGACCAACTCGATCTCGTCGCCTTCCAAAGGAAGAATGTCACTGTCTTCATCCTCGTGAAGAATGGGATCCTCAACATGGGCAAAGGTCTCGGAAAATGGTACAGTCTCATGGTGGGTAAAAGGAGTGAGGCATCGGGTGCACACAAAATTCACGTCCGCTGTCAGCTTGCCTTTTACATAGTAGAGATTGCCCAGCTGCATGGCCTCGCCTTCCGCTTCGACCGGCGTAATGCCTCTGATCTCATGGTGGCGGTTCTTCAGCTCTGTCGCATCCAGCGTCAGCTGAAACGGCAACGGCTCTCCCTTTCGATGCTCTAACTCTGTCAATTTGATATTCATAGCCCTCACCTCATGCACAACAAAGATGATTATAGACCCTGCCCAAAGCTTTGTCAACCATTTTCCCTTGACAGCATTTCGCGTCAGGATGGTTTCTTCGGCTGCTCATTCAGATAGGCAACCGCATCCTTCACAGTCTTGATCGGGACGACGCGCATTTTCGTTCCGATGCGTTGGGCGGTCGCCAAAGCCTCTTCGTAATTGGAACCGGCTCCCGGCGCATCCTGCGGGGCAAAGAAGATGTCTGCTCCTGCCTTGTCCGCCGCTACGACCTTGTGACTGATGCCGCCAATCCGTCCGACGGTGCCGTCCAGCGAAATCGTTCCCGTACCGGCGATTTTGTAGCCTTTCGTCAAATCGGTGTCCGTCTTCAATTGATCGTAGATCTCCAAGGTCATCATCAAGCCGGCAGACGGCCCGCCGATCCCCTGGGAGGCAATCTTGACCTTTTTCGGAATCACGATATTTTGCTTGTTGTCCGGGCGCACGCCGATTCCGACCGACCTCGATCCAGGCAGTGGTACCAAGGGTAACACCGTTTTGGCTTCTTGTCCATCTCTCACATAGGTGAGGGGTACTTTGTCCCCCGCTTTCTTTTTCGAGAGCACCTGCAAAAGATCCTTTGCCTCCGGAGTGGGGACGCCGTCCACCGACGTGAGGACGTCCCCGATCTTCAGCTCTTTTTTGGCCGGGAGCCCGTCGATGGTGCCCATGACCCATACGCCCTGCTTCTCCACTTTCACCTCGTAGCCGGCGAGCTTGAAGGCTACAGCTTCCGCGAGCTTTTGCGAACTGTCCATGATGGCCTGCTCGCGCCGCACAAAGTCTTCGTTGCTTTCTCCCCGGCTCACCACCAGCTCTTTTTCCATCAGCTCGGCGTCCAAAGAGACCTTGGCGTACACGTACCACGCCAGGTTGGCTTCACCCATCCGCACCGTGGTCAGCATGAAGGAACCGGATTCGTCCTTTTTCCCGCCTTCCACCTCGATCATCGGCGCCAACTCGATCGCCGAGCCCGGTCTCGTGATGTAATAATTCGTCGGTACAAAAAAGCAGAGGCCCAGCGCAACCGATGCCAGAGCAAGCAGCCAGCTCGCGCCTTTGGCACCTCTCGCTCTCCTCTGATTGGAGATTAGCCGATCCTCACTCATTCTACTGCCTCCCAATTTTCAATCAATTCCTGGATACGCTGCACGTACTCCTTTCCGGCCTGCTCACCCAGTTCAATGATTTCTTCAACGCCCGCGTATGCTATACTGCTATAATGTCCAACATCCGGCCGTATTACGAGGTCGGCAGCCAGGATCCTGTGCCGCAGGATCTCCCGTTCCATGACGTCAATCGTCTGTGCGATCACATCAAATATCGTCGATACTTTCATCGGCGTGTCCACCTGCGCGACATCCACCGCGATCACGATGTCCGCCCCCATCTCCCGGATGACGGTCACCGGCACGCGATCGATGACTCCTCCGTCGACCAGCAGGCGTCCGCCCACATTCTCCGGAACGAAGATGCCAGGGATGGAAATGCTCGCCCGCACCGCCTGATCGATCGGTCCCTCGCGAAAGACGAACCTCTCCCCTGATTCGATGTCGGTCGCCACAATGGCGAGCGGCTTGTTCAATTCTTCGATCCGTTTGCCGTGCGTAAGCAGCCGGATCAGCTGCTTGATCTTTTCTCCCGCCACGAAACCGAGGCTGGGGACGGTCAAATCGAGCCAATGCTTGCGCTTCAGGTTCTGGGCGAGCTTTCCCATCATATGGGGTTCGATTCCATTGGCGTAGACGGCAGCAATCAAGCTCCCCATGCTGCTGCCTGCGAGCATATCCACTTCGATCCCGTGGGCTTCCAGCGCCTTCAGTACACCGATGTGAGCGAACCCCCTGGCTCCCCCTGAGCCGAGCGCTACCCCCACTACCGGTTTGCGTTTCGCTGCCATGATCACATTCCCCCTGTACCCTAACGTATGTGGGGAGTTGCCGTTCCTTTCACACACTCGAAATCGGATGTCCGCGCATAGTTTGTCAGCTCGCGACGTAGACATGTACTATTCTTGTATTCGGCTCAGGAGGAATCCATGTCACGCCACTCTCCGATTCTTACCCTGTTGTTCGCGCTGTCGACGATTGCCCTCGTCCTTACGCTGGTGGCCTATTCGCAAATCTCGTTTGAGGCCGCCGTCCGCGGATTGAAAATATGGTGGGAAGTGGTGTTTCCATCCACGCTGCCCTTCATCGTCCTCTCGGAAATTTTGATGGGGCTCGGGGTTGTCCACTTCGTCGGCGTCTTGCTGGAGCCACTGATGCGCCCGCTTTTCAACGTGCCCGGCACCGGCGGCTTTGTCCTCGCCATGGGGTTTTCGTCCGGCTATCCCGTCGCTGCCAAATTGACGACACGGCTACGCCAGCAAGGCAACGTGACCCAAGCAGAAGGCGAACGCCTCGTATCGTTTACGACCACGGGCGACCCCTTGTTCGTCATGGGGGCCGTCGCGATCGGTTTTTTTCACAGTGAACAGATGGGGTTCATCCTCGCCCTGACCCACTACTGTTCCGCCATCATCCTGGGCCTGTTTTACCGCTTCCACGCCCCTTTTGCCACGGTCACAAAGCCGTTGGAAAAGACCAGCCTGCCCTTGCCGCTGCGCGCGCTGCAAGCGATGCACCGGGCCCGCCTGCGCGATGCCCGTCCGTTCGGCAAGCTGATGGGGGATGCCGTCCAGTCCGCGCTGAACACCCTGTTCATGATCGGCGGATTCATCATCGTGTTCTCGGTGCTCATCCAGCTGTTTTCCGCTATTCATCTCACACAGATCATCAGCACGCTACTGTCCATCTTTCTCGTCCCTTTCGGCTTTCCCCCCGCCTTCTCGCAAGCAATTGTCGCCGGGTTGTTCGAGGTGACATTGGGCGCCCAGGCCGCCAGCGTCGTACCCGACGGCGTCTCCATGGTCTGGAAAGCGGCGATCGCGAGCGCCGTTCTGTCCTGGGGCGGATTGAGCGTTCACGCGCAGGTAGCGAGCATCCTGAGCGAGACCGACATCCGCGTCGCACCCTATCTGTTCGCGCGCGCCGCGCACGCCTTGCTGTCCGCCATCCTGACTTTCATCGTCTGGGAGCCACTCCGCGCATCGGCCTGGTTTTCGGGGAAAAGCCTCCCTGTGTTTCTGCCGAATTCCACGGGCGTTCCAGCGTTCGGGTGGTGGGAAACGCTCTGGTACTCCGGCCTTCTCGCCATGGGAGTCGCGGCCCTCCTGCTTTTGGCAAGCGGTCTGGCTCGCCGTCTGCGCTCTGGCCGTACCCGCTAGATCCTGCTGTTCAGCTTGGCGATCAGCGCCTGCTCGACCGCTGGCGGCACGAAGTCCCTTACACTGGCCTTGTAGCCGGCCACTTCCTTCACGATGCTCGAGCTCAAGTAGGAATACTGGTTGCTGGTCATCATGAAAAACGTTTCCACATCGTCATTCAGCTTCTTGTTGATCGAAGCCACCTGCATCTCGTATTCAAAATCGGAGACGGCGCGCAAGCCCCGGATGATGACCTGGGCATCGCGCTTTTTCATGTAGTCGATGAGCAGGCCGTCGAACGAATCCACTTCTACGTTGTCCAGCCCGGCTGTCGCCTCCCGCAAGAGCTCGAGGCGCTCTTCCACGCTGAACAATGATTTTTTCTTGGCATTGATCAATACCGCGACGATCACCTTGTCGAACACCTTCGATCCTCGCGTAATAATATCGAGATGACCGTACGTAACGGGATCAAAACTTCCTGAACATACCGCAATGGCCATGGCACTCATCCTTCCTCGGACATCGATCCTTCGTCTGCTTGCTCGAAATCATACAGGGAGACAGCGGTGTCGCCGTATTTCGCGCTGCGATCCTTCACGCACCGTCCGATCTCATCCGGCAGCTCGATCTCGACGTCGTGCTCGGCGACGATCCATGCCCCGTCCGCGAGCAAACCCAGCTCTTGCAGCAGACGGATTTCTTCGGCGATTTTCTGATGCGCGTACGGCGGATCGAGAAACACCAGATCAAACGGTTGCTTTCGCGACGCCAGCGTCCGGATCGCCCGGTCTGCCTCCATGCGGTACAGCTCGGCGCTCTGCTCCAGCCGGCACATGGAAATGTTCTGCTTGACGGCGGCAAACGCCTTGGCGTCGCGTTCCACAAAAACGGCGCGCTCTGCGCCCCTGCTCAATGCCTCGATCCCCAAGCCGCCCGTCCCGGCGTACAGATCCAATGCCCAGCCTCCGTCGAAATACGGTCCAATCATGTTGAAAATCGATTCTTTCACCTTGTCTGTCGTAGGCCGCGTCCCTTTTCCGGGCACAGCCTTGAGCCTGCGCCCTTTGTGTTCACCCGCGATGACTCGCATTCTGATTCACCTGTCAATCGTTTATGTAGAGAATGATTTCATACTATCACAACTGACAGAACGCGTAAAATTGCAAGTGGTAATTTTATGCTGGGGGCGATGTATAGGTGGCAGCCGAATGGGTAAAAATGATGGATAGCGACGCAACGGTGTCGCTGACAACTGCGGAGAAGACTTACGTTTCCCCATAAGCTCTTCCTCCGGTTTCTCCTCTCCCATAATTGAAAGGCGGTTCACTTGGGCGCGCGGTGTGTCTGATAGGAGCATTCCGTGCCATCTCTCCCTATGTGGGAGGAGTTGAACAGCTGCCTCGGCGTCCTCGTGGCGACGGGGTATTTTTTTGGGCAGTAATCGCAAAAAGCCAGCCGTCTTCGCTGCGGCTGGCTTCACCTATTCATTTTCGCAAGATTGCCGCCATTCCTGCACTGCCTGCATTTCCCTCCCCGCTCCTGCTGCTGACGACGAATACTACTCTCATGAGACGCAGACTGGAGGGATGACATGCATACGGTATGGAAAGGCTCGATCAGCTTTGGACTGGTGAACATTCCGGTGCGGATGTTCACGGCGACAGAGGAACGGGATATCCGGTTTCGCCAGCTTCACAAGGAATGCCATACACCCATCAAATACGCCAAGATGTGTCCCCACTGCAATCGCGAAATCGAAGCAGGCGAGATCGTGCGCGGCTACGAATACGAAAAGGGACGCTTCGTCATTATGGACGACTCCAACCTGGGGGCAATCACGCCCGATACGCGGCGCGCCATTGAAATCCTCGATTTCGTCGACTTGAAGGACATCGACCCGATCTACTTCGACAAAAGCTATTTCCTCTCCCCGCAGGAGACGGGAGACAAAGCGTATACCCTGCTGCGCTCAGCCATGGAGCAAACAGGCAAAATCGCGGTGGCGCAGGTCACGATGCGCAATCGCCAGAGCCTGGCTGTCGTGCGTCTGTACGAGCACTGCATCATGCTGGAGACGATCTACTATCCCGATGAAGTCCGTCCGGTGAGCCAGGTGCCTGCTCTGCCCGAGGCCGGCGTCGCGCTCGCGGAAAATGAGCTGAAGATGGCGACGGAGCTGATCAACAACATGACGGTGCCGTTTGATCCGGGCAAATATACCGATGAGTACCGTTCCGAGCTGCAGGCCCTGATCCAAAAAAAGCTGGAGGGACAGGAGATCGCCACGTCTCCGGAGATGCCCCGCGCCAATGTGATCGATCTGATGCAGGCACTGAAGGAAAGCCTCGCCGCTACGGGAGGGAGCGGAGCTGGACCGGTCAAGCTGGAAACCGAGCCGACGCCGCAGCCCGCCAAGAAAAAGCCTGCGCGCAAGCGGGCGGCTGCGGCCAACGCCGGAAAAGAAACCGTCCCCGCCCAGCAGGCTGCCGGGGGGACTTCTCCCGGAACCACGACCAAAACGTTGCGCCGCAAGAAAACGACGGTGTAATACGGACGCAGCCATCTAGCTTGTGCAGGGAACAGCCTGCAACGCAAAAACCTGTCACCCGCATGGGACAGGTTTTTGCGTTATCGCTGCATCAGTTTCTGGATGGGCTCAATATGAATGTGCACCGTGTTGATCTTGTGTACCTTTTTCATGCGCTCTTCGATTTTCTCGGTAATCGTGTGGCTCTCTACGACACTCAGCTCAGGGTCAACGTGAATGACCACATCGACAAGCACGCTGCTGCCGAGATAGCGGGCCTTGATGTCACTGATTTCCTCCACGCCGGCAATACCCGAGATCGTGCCGCGCAGCTGCTGGAGCAGGTCTTGATCGAAACCGTCGGTCAACCGATGAGTCGACTCGCGAAAAATGTCCCAGGCCGTTTTCAGGATAATCAGCCCGACCACGAATGCCGCCAGCGGGTCCAGCCAGTCCAGGTGGAATTGCGCTCCTGCCACTCCGACGAACGTCCCGATGCTCACCAGCGCGTCCGAGCGATTGTCCGCCGCTGCCGCCATCAGCGCCTGGCTGTTTGTCTTTTGCGCCAGCGCCCGATTGTAGCAGTATACGCCATACATGACGACGGATGTAAAGAGCGCCGTCCAGCCCGCCAGCATGCCCGGCGCCGCATGGTTCGGATCAAAGAGCGCGGGAATCGCTTTCGTCACGACTTGCATGCCCACAAACAGCATGATGAAGGACGCGACGAGAGCCGAAATGGTCTCTGCCCGAAAGTGGCCGTACGGATGGTCCTGGTCCGGCGGCTTGCGGGAGATCCGCAGCCCAATCAGTACGGCGACGGAGGCGATTACATCCGTCGAGTTATTCAAACCGTCGGCCATCAAGGCTTCGGAGCCTGCTTGGACGGCGATTCCTACCTTGAGCAGCGAGCAGAAAACATAGGCAATAATGCTGACCCACGCTCCCCGCTCCCCTTTTTTTATACTTGTGTACGCATCCACACGCCATCACCTCAAAACTCTCTGATGTCAGCCGCTAGCAGAAAGGTATGAAAATGAACCATTGCTGTTGGTTGTCAACTCCGAACCTCATCGTATCAAACGAAGTCCGTGTGGGTCTACAGAAACAGTTTTAGTCCGAGTCACGACTATAAAAGGGAGGAAAATGTGTTGCGCGACCGCAATTTCTTCTGGAAAACTTTGCTTGAAAAAGGAAGCGGAAATCAGTATGCTGTTCATGCAAGGCAAAATAAAAATCAGCACGGGAGCTTGGGAGAAACCAGGCTGAGAGGAAGGCTGCTCTGCCGTCGACCGTTGAACCTGAACTGGGTAATGCCAGCGGAGGAATTGTCATATACGACAGGATAGACACGGCGTATCGTTAGGATACCCGTATCTGTTCTTCTCTCGCGTCTGGCGCCGCATGCTCTCATGCGGCGCTTTTTCGTGGCGCGGAGATTCTTTCGCCTCCCCGCAAGGTTCGCGCACTGTGCAACCATGACAAGGAGGTTTTATCATGTCCACACCGAGCCACTCCCCATTTCAGATCTCGCCCGTCCCCTCTTTTCCCTGCAACCGTCAAAGGGTACGAATGGCGATGTGCCCAACCCTCCGCTGCGCGCTGCGTGGATTCATGCGCGGCATCGTGACGCCGGAAATAGAATTCGTCGCGCTGCGGGAAGGCGTCGATCCCGAATTCGTGCGGGATGAAATCGCACGGGGACGCGCCATCATTCCGGCCAACCTCAATCACCCCGAGAGCGAACCCGTGATCATCGGCCGCTCCTTCCATGTCAAGGTCAATGCGAATATCGGCTTACATTTTTGCTCCATGTGCGAACCGAAATTTTGCAGCATGAAAATCACCCGGGACATTCGGGCATACGCCGAGGAGAAGCAGCTGACCGACGCAGAAGCACTCCAGGAAGGCATGAAGGAAAAAGCCGAACAATTTCGCTCGACCGGACATCGCCTGTATACGTAACACCCCAGGCAAAAGGGAGGAGTGCGAAAAAGACCGAAGAGCTGCCCTCTTTGGTCTTCCTGTCCTGATCATGCTTCACTTGTTCATGAACCGCACGCTGCCTTTGCCCAGATCGCCCAGCCTCCACAGGGCGATCGTGCGGTAGCCCTCTCCCTGAACAATATCCGCCCACGTCTGGAGCGTCGATTCATCCGCGTACCAGACCGTATGCTTCCGGTTGTCATCGTCTACGTACTGGAAGTGAAGGCTGCCGCTCGCGTTGTCCCGTCTGGGCATTTCCAGACTCGACTTCGCCAGCTCGACCGCCTGCGCCTCTGTCAAAGCGGCAGGCTCCCCTGCTTGCGGCCAGTCAAATCCCCCGGCCGCAAGCGCGATGGCTTTTTCTCCGGGCACTTTTTTCATCCGGGTCGCCAGCTCCGCGATAAAGGCCCGATCCGCCTTCGGTCCAGGTCCGGTCTGCATGCCGTACAGATTGTAGGCCATCATCACATAGACGGGACCCTGGGGCAACGCGAGAGTCTCGATCGGCGCGCGCGGCTCGAGTACGATCCGCAGCGTTTTGTCCTGCTCGCGCAGCCGCTGGTACAGCTCCTCATAAAAGGCGAGACACGCCCAGCCAAACGGTCAACGGCATCCACCGTCTGCGCATTCCTGCCGTCTTTGTCACCTGCCTCGTTCCCCTTTTCTCCGCTCAAAATGTTTCCATCACCCAGTCGACGGATGCAAAAGCCGCTTTCTTGATCGCCTCCCACACTTTTTCCACGCCGACGTACGCATTTTCGAACAGCACCGTCCCCTGAGCGAGAGACCCTTCGGCCAGCGCGGTCACATGCACGTCCGTAAAGACGCCGTCGTAAATATCGTCCTGCTGGTTGTGCTCGCTGCTGGCAGCTTCCAACATCACGCCGCCGCTCGCAATGGAGCTGTCGACGGGCTGCCGCTTGACCCTGGCTTGCTTGTCCACGAAGACGCTCAGCTTGTCGCCCTGAAGCAACAGATCCAGCTGACGCGTCTTCCGGATGTTGACGGGATAGCCTGCGTCCTCCAAGGGCGCGCCGCCCTCGATCAGGGCTTTGGAGTAGACCGCTGCCTTGTCGTAGGCCAGGTCTTCGGGCTTCCACTGCACTTTGTCCAACGGAGCGGCATACAGCTGCTCCAGGGATCGATTTCCCGCCTTTTGCTGTTCGACGGCAAGCACATTGTCGTGGAGCACCACCCGGACAAAAGAGTCCTGCTTCGGATCTGCCCGGAGACAGATCGCCTGCGTCCCGACGACATTGCCTTCCAGCTTGGCCGATACCTGCAAATCCTGGCTGCCGGACTGATTGTCCAAATACAGCTGCCCGCTCTCGCCTGGTGAAGACGTGAGCACGATCTGGCTGCCCTTGAACTCGGCCGCTCCGCCGAGCAGGCTCCACTGCGCGGCATACTGCTCGTCCCCCTGGACGAACCTCACCTTCTGCTGCGTGTCTGTCTGGATCTTCATCAACAGATGATTCGTGGACCAGTACGGATCAGGCTGGACTCTCGTCAAGTCGTAGAGACTGTCCTTGCGGGTATTGTACGCGAAGCCTTCGCGGTTGAAATGCATGGCGAACAGCTTGCGGATCTGGGCGTCGTTGCTGTCGGCCACGAGCCGGTTCATCCCGTTGTACAGCGTGTTGGCATGCATGATCATGTACGTCCGCGGAACGAAGCCAAGCGTACTGGTGTAGATCTCCTTCATCTTTTGGTAGTCGCCTGCGATCCTGGCTTCCATCTGCGCCCGGTTCTCGATAGGGATCATGTTGCTGTCCCGGATGAAATCCATCAGGTAATGGTTGTAATAGGCGATGTCCGCTTTGGAAGGCAGCTGGTTCTCGTCCCTGACCCCAATAAACTGGCCGTCGCGATCAAACAGGTTGATATAGGTCAGCCGGTAGCCGTTCGTCCCCAGCTCCCAGTAGCCGCTTTTCTGCATGTTCAGCAAATCGTTCGGCTGCAGGAATTTGTGGTCGCTGCCCCCCATCTTGTTGGCGTAAGTCAAGGCCGTCGCCTTGTAATTGTACTTTTCCAAAAGCGGCTGGGCAAACAGGTGCGAGTCATTGCGTCCATCCTCGAAGGCCAGGAACAGCGACTTCTTTGGGAGCGGCTTGCCTTTTTGGTAAAAGTCCAGCATGTCCTGCTGGGAAATCGTCTCGTATCCCTGCTCCTTCAACGCCCGGAGCTGTTCGTCCAAACGGTCCTTGGCGATGAGCTTGGGCGTTCCCGAGCGTCCTACGCCGAAATAGGAAATGGCAATAAAGCCTTTGTCATTGTGCCATGCTGCCGATTCCGCTTCCGCATAGCGCTTCGTCTCAAACACAGCCTGATAGAGCAAAACGCCCACCGCCAGCAGAATCACGGCCTGGAGAATCGTCCGTCTGACTTTCCTGCGATTTTTCCGCTCGACATCAAGGGCGGTATTTCGTTTTCGCCGCATATACGCTTTCCCCCTTCCATGAATCGAACCGTGCGAAGGCTAAAAGGGGAGTCCGAATCCTTTTTTCCCCTTCTGCTTGCGGGCTTCCTTTCGTCGCCGCGCCTCGATATCCTGCGGGGTTTCCCGCGTGCCCCAGGTCGACTTCCAAAACGTCACCCAGGCAACAGGCATTTGCCACAGCAGCACAAATTCATAGAAGAGACAAAAGACCAAGCCGAAGACCCACAGCTTGCTCCTGCGATACAAGAGATGGGCCAGGCTCATGAGCCCTGCCATCAAAAACAGTCCCATCAGAAACGTGCCGGGAAACACATGATGAACGAGCGGTACATAGCCCAGGTTGAACACCACGATGACCGGGGCGGCGATGGGCACGATCACCCCGATGTAAAAGAACAGCGCCATAAACGGTTCTTTTTTCCAAATGAACGCACTCGCCCGGAGCGATTCGCGCAGCCAGGAACGCTTCCAGCGCATTTGCTGCTTCAGAAACACGCTCATCTCGGAGGGCACGATCGTGGAGCAGATCGCCGAGTCCTGATAGGAGGTGCGGTGCGTCTTCAAGATGTAATTGGTCATGCTGCGGTCGTCGCCGAACGTGGCGGGCTGCCGGAGAAAGGTTTGGGTGAGCCACGCCTCGGAATGCCCCATGACCAGCTTCTTTCGGTAGCAGGAGAGCGGGCCGGACAGGCATGTCACACTGTCAAACCACGCTTCAGCCGCTTTCATGATGCGAAAGGCGATGTAGTAGCGCACCGTTTGCAGCTTCGTAATCGAGTTGGTAAATTTGTTTTCCACGTCCGTCCGCCCGGCGACACCGCCCATTTTCGGGTCCTGGAAAGGCTGGACCAGATGGCGGATGGCGGTCGGCTCCAGAAAGCTGTCCGAGTCCACGAATACGACGAGGTCGTGCCTGGCCATCTCCACGCCTTTGACGAGTGCCGCCCGTTTCCCGCCGTTCTCCGGGAGCACGTGCATCCGCACCCGCTCTCTCGTCTTGAAGCGCTCGGCTTCCTTGTGGATCATCTCGATGACCTTTTGGATCTGCTCTACGGATTTGTCTGTGGAGCAGTCGTCCACCACGATGACTTCCAGTTTGTCGATCGGATAATTCTGGTTGACACAGCTTAGGATCGTCCGGTGAATCCACTTTTCTTCATTGAAACAAGGAATGATGATGGACACGCCGGGGGTGAAATCCGGGTTGACCGGCACATCCCGGTAGAGAGCGCCGAAAAAATAGCGGGTCAGCAAAAAGGCGGCCGCGATCAGGCTGTATAAGTAGAGCAGGATGTTGTACTTGAAGTACACGATGCTCTCTGCCCGCAGCAGCATGATGAACAGCGACACCGCCAGAAGCAGCGCACTGGACGTATAGACGGCATACCCCCACCGCTTCTTTTGGAAATATTCTGTCAATGGCTTGGCAAATGCAAGGGCGACCATCAGCTTCTCTTGCCCAGCTTCTTCCTTGGCAAAGGAGCGGACAACCGTTGCGCCGATTTTGACGGTTGATTCAAATCCTTCCGGCATCGTGCCCGGCGGGATTTGGCAGTAGAGGTTGACCACTTTTCCGATCATGACGTGCTGCTCTACGGCGGGGCCAAATTCTGCCAGGACACCCGTCGACGAAATATCGACGGCCCGCCCCTTCCAGCCGCCTTTGTTCTGCTGCCTGCGCGGATAGATCACGACTTCAAAATCCGCCATGTATCGCAAGCTGAGCATGCGCAGCCTGTCCAAATCTTCCGAGTCAGCCTGGTCGCCTGGCAGAGCCGAATCTTCCTTGACCCCCCGGCGGTCCGACCGGGTACGAATCTTTTCCGGGTCGGGCACGTTGGACAGCAGCCTGCGGTCGGCGCGGAACACCGTCAGGACTTCCTTCCCCGTGATTTTTTTCTTTTTCTTCTTGCGCATCACTGTCGCCCTCTCCATCTCTCTCACAAGCTCCAGTAAGAATAGCCCTTGCGCTCAAAGCTTTCCCGGGAAAAGACGCCTTTTATGTCGAACATGATTTTTTTCGCAGAGCTGCCGAAAATGGCAGCATACTCATCGACGGTCCTTCGCGCAAACAACGCGTGGGGAACCGCGACGACGACCACGTCCAGGTCGTGCAGCTCCTCCATGGCGGACAGCTCGATGCCGTATTCGGCATATGCCTCTTGCGGATCGACCAGGGGATCGACCACGAGCGGCGACATCCCGTACTCCTGCAGCTCATCGATGATGTCTGTCACTTTCGTGTTGCGGATGTCTGCGCAATTCTCCTTGTAGGCGAGGCCCAGTATGCCGATCCGCACATGTTCGACGTCCAGCTTCAAGCGAACGACCATCTTGATGATCTGCTCGGCGATGAATTTTCCCATCCCGTCATTGATATGGCGGCCGGCGAGGATGATTTTCGAGCGATAGCCGCTGTCCTCTGCCTTGTACGTCAAATAGTACGGATCGATCCCGATGCAATGCCCGCCGACCAGCCCTGGCGAGAACGCGAGGAAATTCCACCTCGTGCTGGCCGCCTGCAGGACGGCATTGGTATGGATGCCCATCTGATGGAACAGCATGGCCAGCTCGTTCATGAAGGCAATATTGATGTCGCGTTGCGTGATTCGCTCTCCAGAATGGGAATGCACACTTCTTCCGTCACTCCCGGATAGACCGTCGATTCAAATACGACGACAGAGCCTTTTGGCATTTGTCTCGCCACCATCCTGGACGCTTCCTGCACGTAGCGCAAATCAGGCACATTTCCGCTTTTCACCGGGGTCGGGACCGTTATAATGAAGAAACGCGCTTCCTTCAGCCGCGTCACGTCATCCGTAAAGTCGATTGCAGCTGCCCGCAGCCTCGCTGGCCCGATGCTTCCGTCCGAACAAATCCCGTTGCGATAGTCCTGCACTTTTTGCCGGTTCACGTCAAAGCCGATGACCTTTGTTTTTTCCGCGATCGCGACAGCCGCCGGCAAGCCTACGTACCCCAGCCCGACGACCGCGATTTTTTCCCTGCGATCGACAATCGCTTCATACAGGTTCATGTGATTCCTCCTCTCCTGCTCGTCGATTATGCGCCAAACATCTCGGTCATCTTCACAAAGGTGTACCCTCTGCTCTTCAGCTTTTCGATCAAAACGGGCAGAGCCTCAACCGTGTGGATGTCGTCCAGCAGGTGCAGCAGGATGACGCTTCCGCGGCGAGTCTGATCCAGCACGGCATTCACAATCTCATCCGTCGTCTTGCTCTTCTGATAGTCGGAAGGGTCTACGTCAAAGTCCGTAATCGTCTGGTAGCCTGTCGCGCCGATCACTCTCAGGGTAGGCTCGTCGTATACGCCTGTCGGCGGCCGAAAGTACATGACAGGCTGTTGCTGGATCGCCTCGGCAATGATCCGATGGGCTTTGACGATTTCCTCCTGCAGCTCTTGCGGCGACACTTGGGTCACGACCGGGTGCGAATACGTATGGTTAGCTACATCGTGCCCGGCTTCCGCGATGGCTCTGGCCAGGTTCGGGTTCTTCTCTACCCCGTCCGCCCGCAAGAAAAAGGAAGCCTTGACCTGATGCTTGTCCAGCGTGTCCAAAATTTTCGTGATGGTGGAATCCGTTCCCCAGTCGTCGAAGGACAGGGCAATTTGCTTTTTGTCCGTCTCTTTCCTGGAAAAGAACCGGTATGCGGCCCGATCAGTATCCGGATTGAGCTTCGCCGCGTCGTAGCCCGGGATGTCCTGCAGCGGGATTCGCTCTTTTCCGTCCCGGATCAGGTCATGCAGCAGGACAAACTGATAGCCTGCGTCGCTTGCCGCCCTGGCGATCAGCCGGATGTTGTCCGCCAGCTGCCTGTTTTCCTCGGTATCCAGGGCGATAATGCCCCCGCGATGGATGTATTTTCGCAAATAGCGGAGCTTTTGCTCCTCCGTTTCCGTTTGCCAGTTGTGCAAAAACAGACTGGAGCCGATCACTGCTTCCTCCCCGCTCTGTGCGGCAGCCAGTCGGAGAACGTCGCTGTAGTCGCCCGTCTTCGTCCGTATGTAGCGCGTGGCAATTCCCGTTTGCTGCTGGATGACTTCCGCGCTCAGCTTGATCTCCGAGTAGGCTTGGTCGTGAGAAAGCTCATCCAGATCCAGCCGGTTCAACGTATTGTTCTCGATTTCATGACCGCGTGCCGCTATGTTCTTTGCCAGCTCGGGCTCCTCCGCCACTCTCATCCCTGGTAAAAAGAAAGCAGCTTTCAGATGATACTTGTCCAATTCATCCAAAAGCTCCCTCATCGTTTCGCTGTCCGCCATCCCGTTAAAGGTAAGAGCCAGCTCTCTCTTTGTGGTGTAAACAGCAGAAATCGCCCTGCTTTTTTCTCCTGTGGAGCGAAGGGCTGTCTGAGGTTCACTTGTCTGTTGCGATGAATAGCCTATCGTCTGCTCGTCCCGGATACAGCCTGCCAGCAGAATCAGCGCCAGGACCGTCAGCATCTTCCAGGGCCAGGCGTTCCTCCTGATCGCTCTGCTTTTCGTACCCATACGTCTCTCCTCTTTCGAACGTGTCCGCCGCCAATAAAAAGGCTGCCCTCCGATACCTGATGAAGGGGCTTTTCAACCCATTGTATAGGAGAAAAGGCCTAGTTGTATAGGTTTTATTCGACTTTTTCCAACAAAATTCTTTAGAAAAAAGATTAGAACAAATGGGGTATATTACCTATTTTTCGAGATCATTCGACATAGCCCGACTCGCCATGAATGCTTCTTGCCATAAAAAATTCGAGCCTCCCAGCATGGGGGACTCGACTTTTCTACGTCAGCAGATGGACTTCGTCGCAAGCGGCAAACCTTCCTTGTAGTAAAGCGAAGGTGACAGCATGATAAAAAAGATATGGGTATTCCCGTAGCCGTACGGCCTGAGAATGTCATGGATCATCCGGGCAATCGCATCGTGCTTTTTCTGCTCTCTCTCGAACATGAGAATCTCCACGGAAAGCGGACTGTTCGTGATCTGTTCGGCGTGCAGCAGCTCGATCTTTACCTTTTCCTTCGCGACTTCCGCCAGGTGGGCAAATTCCTCGACGATGACGGGAGAAACCGTTTGCAGCCATTCTTTTTCAAAGCCCTTAAATCGCAGAAACGGCAAGAAAATTCCTTCTTTCCCTAGCAAGATCAAAATCATGACGATAAAATACGTGCTAAAGCCATTATACGCAGCAAAAGAATTATAGATCAAGTGAACTACCCTCCACCTACGCTAACACTTAGAGGTGGGGGCTTCTAAGGTAATCGCACCTAACGGTGCGAAATTGACTTAGCTATCGAGCCTGAACCATGCTCTATATGACTATAATTGTGCCAA